>MDTC01119323.1_pt1 | contig 13427 bp, 11 predicted proteins | sample 811181 | NCBI WGS metagenome assembly MDTC01 (sample SAMN05326644, study PRJNA326480) | marine metagenome | isolation source: seawater | place: Pacific Ocean: North | collected 2011
AAATTATTTAATATAAGTATTATTACATAATTTTTTTATTACTTTTTCATCTATTGTTTTTGTATTCTCTCCTATAATTGACAAAGTTTTCACAAAATAGTCTTGTTTATTTTCAACTTCTTGATAATCTGGATTTTCATCTATCCACTCTTTTAATGCTGAATACTGCTTATCTGAAACATCTCGTATTGCTTTTTTTATTTTAGTTTTATCATTATCTCTCTCCCATTCATTTTGATCTTTTATATAAATTATCTCTCTTTTTGTATCAGTACAATGTAAAGGCCTTTTGTAAACTCCCAATTTATTTATATTGTCTAATATAACATTTGAAATACCTGTTTCTATTCCTTCATTTTTTATAAAATCTAATTGTTGCACACTTATTTGTATTGATTTAATAAATTCATCTATATTTATTGCATCTTTACATCTATCATTTAAAAACATATTTATATTGAATTTTTGTTTAAATGTATTATTATTATTGTTACCTATTCGAGGTATTAATTCATCTATTTGTCGTGATTGATGCTCTATATGATTTTTTAATTCTTGATTTTCTTTTATCAAAGTTTGTTTAATATCATTATTTTCTATTAATAATTTTAAAATCAAATCATTTGAAATTTTACAATTTTCATTTGATTCTTTACTTTCAATATCATGTAAATTTTCTTTTTCTTTATTTTGTTCTATATTATTAGTTTCCAAATTTATCTTAATACACTTCTTTTTATGATTATATAAGCTTTGCTTATGTCTATATTCAGCACCACAATCACACATGAATAATGGTGTAGCATTTTTTTGCATTTTTTTTTGGGAATTGGTAAGTATTTCATGTTTTCGTGTCAATAAATGTTTGTTATAATTAAATTTATTGCTGCATTTAAAAGCGCAAATTTCACAAAAAAACACATTATTTTTTTTTTGCATTTTTTGGTAAGTCAAGTCAGTCATTTATATACTTACCGAAAAAATGCCTAATTTGTTTTTTTTCAAAATTTTTTTTATGGTAAGGCTGATTTTTTAGTGTTTTTATGAATTTTGCATGATTTATGGTAACAAGCCAAAAATCGGTGTTTTTTTCGCGAAATTTTCAACCTTATTTATAAAAATGAAAAATAGACATTTTTAAAATGTCCAAATCCAAAAAAATTTACAAATTATATATTATAAAAAATGCACACCCGAAATTTATGGGGTCATTCATTATTATATAATAAAATTATAAATCCCTTAAATGCTAATAAAAAAAATAATTTAATAAATATTTTTCAAACCAAAATATAATTTTTTATATGATTTTTTATAATTTTTTTATAATTTTTTTATAATTTATATTTATAATGACATCAACAAGAAATAAAAATACATCTCAAGATTATGATTTAGAACAAAAATTAAATAAAAAAGTTATAAATGAAAGCCTTTATCTTCATTCTGCTAGTGCTAGACCTGTAAATGAATCAATACCAACTGTTGGTTATATTCCAAGTCATATGAGTAATTATGCATTATCAAATAATCCAATTGATATAGAATCTAGTTTGTTTGGTATTGGTTCAACTAATTTAGAAACACCATGTCAAGCTACTATACCTAGTTTAAAAAATTTAGAGTATAAAGATTTCTTTTCTAGACAAACAACTGTTATTATGCCCTATCCATTAGTCATTGATAATAATCAAAGACCTTTTCCTATATAAAATATTTTATTATCATTTTTTTTCAATTAAAAATAATAATAAAAGTTATAAATTTTTCAAAATTAAATTATATAAAATTTGTTTTGTTGGTTTAACCAAGTTTTTTGTATCAATATTTAATTTTGATACAATATTAGATAATTCATTTAATTTATAATTTGTAATAGATTTTATTGGTTTATCTAAATTGTTTACAAAATATAATAAAGATAATTTTTCATGTAAATCTGTTTTATTCATATTGTTAAGAATATTAATATCAAAATTATTATAATTGTTTTGATTAATTAATTCAACTATATTATAATTATCAATAACAATATTTTTTATATCATTTTCAGTTACACTGTTATGTGAAAATATTGTATATAATTTATCATTTTTAAATAAAATTACATTAATATTATAAATTAAACATAAACATTCAAAAGTTTTTAATGTTATTTTATTATTATTTACCAAATCATCTTCTACAGAAAATCTTTTTATTTTTTGATTTTTTAATAAAACACGATTTTCTTTTAATTTTTCAACAGTATTAAATTTAAATTTTTTTTCAACATCAAATCCATTTATTTGCTTTAAATCTTCATCTTCTAAATTATTCAATATTTTATAAAAACACCAAAATAATTTGTCTTTAAATTGATCTATATCATAAATATTTTTAGGTTCATTGTATTTACTATATTTCTTAGAATAATTAATTTTAACTAATTTATTAGGAATATCACGAAAATTATTAGATTGTGATTTATTATTATCTAATAATTTTCTTGTAATAGTATTAACTTCTGATAACATGTATGGTGTTAACTCATCTATATTAATATTGTCATTTATATTTAATTTATAGATCATTATATTGATATACAGTTTATTTCTTTATTATTTTTAATAATAAATGTTTTGAAAAAAAAATCAATTTTTCATATATTTTTGTTTAAATATTTATAAATAAATTAATTTAAATTAGATGTAATAATTTCTTTATTATTTTTAAAATATGTATTTTCTAAATTTTGCTTTAATTTTTCATCATCATCAACTAAAATTTCTTGTTGTTTAACAAAATCAATATATTGAACTATTTGATCGATAATATTTTTTGGAATACTAGTTAGATTTATAAAAATACCATTATTATTTTCATTTAAAGCAATATTATTTTTTTTTAAAATAATTCCTATCTCTATATGATGAGATTTATCTAATTTCTCTATTGAATTTTTAATTTTATCTAAATAAGAAAAATCGAGTTGATTTTTCTCAAGAACCATTCAATAAACAATATAATAATTTAGATTTTATATTATTTATTAAATTGTTTTTTATATTTAAATATAATCAAAAGTTATAAACAATAAATTATAATTATAATACTTATTCTTCTTGTACTTGTAATTTTGATTTTTTTTTACCAGATGAAGTTCTACTCTTAGATTTAGATTTTATAATTAAATCTTCCATCATTTCTGATTTACTAGTTTCATAATTATTTATGTCAATTAATTGTGCAATTACTGAAATAAATTTGTCATTTAATTCATATCGTTGACCTAAAACTTTCACCTTTATAACATCATTTTCTCTAACTTTAGAAAATAATTCATTTGTATAATGATGATCGCGTGCAATAAATATAATATATGGACTAATATTATCATCTGAATTTATTTCAGCTCTAATACCAACTTTTGTTATTGACTTAACATTGCATAAAATAATCATTGATTCAACTGGATTAGTTAATAAACATTCAAAAACAACATTATAAATGATTTTATCACCTGATAATTCACCTGTAGAATAAGAAATTACTTCAATACTTCCAATTTTAATATAACCTTCATTACAGCATTTACCTTCATAATCTAGTTTTAATTTGTTTTCAAGAGTTGTGATAATATTTTTATCAATGTCTTTAAAATTTAAATAAATTTTACGAGATAATAATGATTTACAATAAATTTCACTAATTAAATTAGATTTTTCACTTTTACTCATTTTTAATATATATAAATAAATCTTTAATTATTTCAATTTAAAATAAATTTATGTTAAAAATAATTTTGTATTTAAGATAAGTTATTTAAATATGCCATCGTTGAATCTAAAAACCATATTTTATCATTTTTCTTTATTAAATTAAAATATCTAAAATAAATTTCTTGAACATAACAAAAAATTTGCTGCTTAAAAGTTTTAAATAATTCTATTGTTTCTTGAGATAAACCAATATCTTTAAATATTTTCTCAGTAGTTTTTTTTTGAGCTTGATTACATTTTGCACCTTTATTTTCACCAGATTTAATTTTAATATCTAATACAAAATCTTGTGGTAATTTTTTATTTAAAACCAAAAAACAAAATATATTATTTAAATATTTATCAGAAATTGTTAAAGTTTTAATAGTATCACCAAATTCATAATAATCTTCTGATTGTGCTAAAACTAATTGCTCATTAGATTCTTGTGTTTTTAAACAATATAATGTATATTTTTCAAAATCACTATTAATTGGTAATATATAGACTAAATTTTTATTAGTTGAATCTCGATTTTTTATAAATTTATTTCTGTAATATATTAAAATCAACTTATGAAAATCTGATAAACTTTCCTCATCTTCATTTTTAAGAAGATAATTAATTAATTTAATACGATTATTATATTCAATATCTTCTAAAACTATATCTAAAACAATATTTTTTAATATTGATTCATCAATTAATTTATTTTCTAAAATTTTTGTTATAGCATGAGATATAGAAGTATATTTATTATCTTTTTCTATTATTTCACCTTCATGTAATGTATAATTTTTAAAACATAATTCATAATTTTTTTTTATTAAATTAAATAAATTATCAATCAATAATTTATTTGAAAAAAATGTTTTATCATCATCTTGATCTAGTTGTATTTTTTTTGACATTTTTTTATCATCATGTGATATTACTATATTTACTTTATCTTGACTTAGAGATGGCAAATTTTCTTTTGTAAATAATGATGTTTGATCTTGAACATTATATATAGGTTGAAATATATATAAATCATCTATATTTATCAAGGTGCCAATATTATTATATTTATCTGTAATATAAATATTAGGATTTTCTAGTAGTTCAGTTAAAGCATTATTTATATAAATCAATGAATATTTTTTAATAAAATTAATATGTTTAATAATATCAAATTTAGTATAAAAAAATTGTTCTTTATACATATCTCTTATAATTTGAATTATTTTTTCATTATTTGTTTGCAGAAAATCACTATTATAGGTAGACATGTCAATTCGCTTATGTTTTTCTGTTTTATCTTTTTCATTTTCTGGTATACATTTATAATTACAAGATTCCATATAATCACAAAGTGCAGTATTTATTTTATCACCTATCTTAAAATCTATTTCATTTAAATTAGAAAGAACTAATTTTAATGATTTATTTAAATTTTCTTTAGTAAATTTTTGTTGTTGATAATTTAATTGACAATCTATACTAGTTTCTTTTATTAACCTAGTTATTTCACCTATTTTTTTGGCTTTTTCTTCAGCTTTTCTATAAATAAATAAATCTACAGTTTCTTTGCTACTTGATAAATTATTTAAAAATGTAGCATGCATAAAAATTTGGACATTTCTTTTATTTAATGGTAAATCTTTATGACTACATGTTCTAACACCTCTCCCTATTATTTGCTCAATTCTATTAATATTATACCATGGTTCCATTATATGAATTTGTCTTATAAATTTAAAATCCAATCCTTCACTACCTGCAGATGATAATAATATAATTTTAACTTCATCACCATTTATATTATTTGCATTATTTACTGATTTTAGATCTTCATTATTATTGGGTGATATTGTTTTATTACCAGTTATCATTACATATCTTGCTTGTTTAAATTTATTGTTTAATTGTAATGCTTCTGTCTTAGGTTTATATGTTAAAATATCAAGAGGTTCTACAGGTTGCTTGTCAAATAATGAATTATTATTATGTCTTAGAAATCCCATTGATTCAAGGGCTAATGCCATAGGTATAAGTCCTCCATCAATAAATTGTGAATAAATTATAATAGGACCTTGTGAATTAACTATATTATCTAATATAGATTTAATTTTGATACTATATTTACCTATATTTTTATATAAAAATATATTTTCTATTTTTTCATCACGAAATTTATAATTTGAACGAGATTTTGGATAAACTGGCTCTCTATATGACATTAAATTATTAAGAGCATTTTTGCCAACAAGATCTTTAATATTTATTTTATTAAGTCGAGATAAATCTGTTGTTTCAATATTTTCAATTAATTCAGGATGAGGATAAACTATATTTAGTGCTTCTAAAGGTTTTTGTAATACTTGGTATCCGAATGAATCCATATTATTTAATTTATCAATATCAAATTTATTTTTTATAACATCATTTAAAATATAATTATAACCTAATTCTTGATATTTATCAATATTATTTATATATAAATCAAAAAATTGAATAGGATTATCAATTAATTTATCATTTAATTGATTAATAGGATATCTAAGATGTAAAATACTGTTATTTTGATTAAAGTCATTAGGTAATATACGATATGGAAAAATAAATGGATTATCACCTTTAACATAACTAAAATATCCATTAATCTTTCGTTTAAGTAATTGTTTACCAATTTCTTCATTTTTTTCATTTTTTATAAATGAACCATCTTTGTTGAATACATCATTAACATCTATAGTAAATCTATTATCATTCATATTCATTATATTAATAATATTAATAATTTCTCTATGATCATTAAACATAGGTGTAGCAGACATTAATAATAATTTTAAATTATTAACATTTTTAACTAAAGTATTTAATTGATTAGATACTAATTTATTTTCTTTATCATTAGATTTTCTAATATTGTGTATTTCATCTATAATTATCAATCTACTATCAAAAAAATTTTGCAATCTATTTTTAATATAATTTTTTTTTTCAGAATCAGATAAAGTTTTTTTAATTAAAACAATATCATCTATATTAGATTTTTTTGCTATTAAATTAGAAAATTCAATATAACCCATAAAAAGATAATAAGTATTTATTAAATTTTTAACTATTTTAATTACTTTCTCTCGAGACAATTTATCTTGTAATAAATTAATTTCTTTTAATAAATTATTTCCAGCACAATTATTCAATACCCAATTATTATTTTCATATTTTAATTGACTCTCATCAAATAACTGTAATTTAAAATTTTCTTGAACATTAGGTGATGCAACTATTATTATTCTTTTAGTAGAACCTGTAAATTTCATATAATTTCTCATTTCTTCTGATACACCTATTGCAGAACAAGTTTTACCTGTTCCCAAACCATGATACAAAAATAAAGTATTATATGGTGTATATTGTGATAAAAAATTTTTTACAAATAATTGATGATTAGCCAACTCAAAATCTTTATTACATAAATTATTAGCTTGTTTTTCAAAATCTTCTTGAAATTCAACTTTCATTTCAAAATCTTTAAATTCTTGCCTATTTTGTAATTTTGTGTTAAAAAACCGATCATCTAAATGTGGATATAAATAATCATTATTATTATTAGTATTATTTTCTATTGATTTTGCATTTAACAACTCAATTACATTAAAATAATTTTTCGCGTCTTTTTTATTTTCGATAGTAGAATATAATTTTTCTAAATTATTTGGATCAAATTTGGTAGAAACAATATTTTTTTTAAATTCAGATACAAGTTTTAAATCTGTTTGTTTAGATTTTAAAACATCAGATTCAGTATTTTCACTGCTACCACTTACTTCTAATATACTATCTTTATCTGACATAGATTTATGAGAATCTAAATCCGAATCTAAATCTGAATCAGAATCTAAATCCGAATCTAAATCTGAATCTAAATCTTTTTGACTTTCCATAATTATATATTAACTATATAGTTTATAAGTTTTTAATAATTTATTTAATTCATTTAAAATTTTCATTTTTTCATAATCATAATTTCTAAAATAATTTTTAGCATTATCTAAGGGAACCCATTCAATTTTACTAATTTCATAAATTTGAAAATCATTTTCAGGCTCTATATTATTATCTATCATTCCTAAAAAATATTTATGTTTATAAGATTTATAGTTTGATCCAGTAAATATTTCTTCAAATGGATAGATATTATTTATAATATCAATACTATTTTTATTATAACCAGTTTCTTCTTCAAATTCTCTCAATCCACAAATAATATCTCTTTCTTGAAAATTTCTCCGTCCCTTAGGAAATCCCCATTCTGGTTCTAGATAGTTTTTATTACATAAATTGATTAAATCATTTAAATTATATCTATCATCACAATTATTAAAACCTTGTTTTAATAATTCAAATTTAAACTTAGAAGTTTTTTCTTCAGATCTATAAGAATTATTATTATAATTCCATAAATATAACCAAATATTATGAAAATCTGTAGTATTAATTAAATTTCTCTCTGCATCTGTCATATTATTTAACAAATTTACAATATAATCTTTATCTTCTAAATTATATTTACCTCGCATAAAATCAACAAAGGATAAACTATCTTTTCTTTTAATTAAAAGAATTTGATAATTATCATTTATAATTCTTAATGCTATAATACCTATACTAGTTATTGGAACTTTACATTGATGAAATAAATGTCCAAGTTTGCCACAGTTGTTACAAAAAATAACTTTTTTATTCATATGTGATTTAGTAATTATTATATTATTTTATTATCTTTTTATATTATTTAATTTATGGTTCTTAATCCTGAAATTTGGGGTCCACATTATTGGTTTTTTATTTATACAATAGCATTAAGTTATCCTTTAAATCCAAATGACATAACTAAGAAAAAATATTATGATTTTATTCAAAATTTGCCAATTTTTATACCTATTTCTGAAATAGGTAATACATTTAGTGTTTTTTTAGATAAATATCCAGTTACACCTTATTTAGATTCGAGAGAATCATTTATTAAATGGGTACATTTTATACATAATAAATTGAACATCTATTTAAATAAACCGGAAGTATCTTATTATAAAGCAATGGATAATTATTATGAAAATTATAAAGTAAAAGAAGTCAAAAAGAGAGAAGAAAAAAAAAATAAGCACAAATATATTTTTGCTAGTACTATTATTATTTTAATAATAATTATATTGATCTTATTGTTTAATAAATAATAAAATAATTAAAAAATATATTATTAATATAAGTTACTAATGAAAATAGGTTTGATTATATTTATTATAGTCGTATTAATAGTTTTAAATATTTATTATGATGGTAAATTACTCAATAAAATTTTAATATACAAAAAATATTATAAAATAGCAGTTATCATATTAATTGGTTTAGGTATTTATCTTTTTATAAATAAAAATCCTGCAAATTATAGAGATCTAGTTGTAAATGCTAATACTTATTTAAAATATTTACCAATTGATAAAAATACACAGAGTATAATGGCTCCAATAATTGATTTAACCTCTCGATCATTACAAAATAAAAACAATAATAATTTTAATGGTAATTACACTAATACTATGAATAATTTAACTCCACAACAGCAAAAAATTTTAACATCTGGTGGTCGAGGAACAAAAAGATCAGTTAGTGAAACAAAAAAAAAATTTGTTGCAGCAAATCAAAATTGGTGTTGTAAACACTGTAGTAAACAGTTATCTGCATGGTTTGAAGTAGATCATGTTACTAAATTAGAATTTGGTGGATCAAATGAAGTAAATAATTTAGAAGCATTATGTAGAGAATGTCATGGAAAAAAAACTGCTTTAGAAAATTTATAAATAAAAATAATATAACTATATATCAATATTAATAAATGACAGAAAAGGCAGAAGAACAATTGAAATTTTTTAAGTTGGATATGGACTTAAAGCATTTAACATTTGAAAATTTTCAAAAAGATATTGGATTAATATTAGAAAAAATATTAAATTTTTTTAAGCAAATATTAGATTATATTGCAAATGGTTATAAGCCTGTTGGTGAAGATGAAGGTGAAGGTGAAGGTGAACGAAAATATCAAAGATTGATTTTATTTACAGTATTAATATCTATTTTAATCTTAATATATTTATTTATAAAATATTTTAATGTATTTAATATTAATGAATTAGAAGAAAAAATAGAGGATGAAACTTATTTATCTAGTGGAGTCAATAATATCAAAGATATTACAAAAAGAAATAAAAAACGAACAAAATATTACAATAATAATCCAGATAGTGATGTAGCATATGAAGACCGTGATAAAGATTTTTCAGTAATGACAAAAAGTGAAATAGTTTTAATATTAGTTTTAGCAGGAATTTTTATATTTACTTTTTTATTTTTTGTTTATAGAAATAATGACAAACACGTTGAAAGTGATGATAATAATTATTCACGTAAAAATAGAGAATTTGTCAATACAGATAAGGAATTTGAAAGTGATAAATTTGAAAAGTCTTTATCAAATCCATTATTAAAATTATTTAAATTTATAGGAATTTTAATAGGAATTATATTATTAACTTTTATTTTAATTTCTTTAGTTTTTTACAGTTTTTATCAATTTAATATAACATATTATATTTTATTGTATTTATTTGGATTTTTATCAATAGTCACTATTTCAGCAATAATTATTAAATTTATACCACAATTAAATGAAATAGCACAAGAAATAAGTAAATTACTTACAAATGATAAATCAGGTGAAAAAAAGAAAGAAACATTATTTGATAAAATTAAAACATTTATATTGTTTCTTCCGTGTTTATTAATTTTATTATCTGATGATTTACATAAAGATTTTAAATTAACACCATCTCCCGTATTTATACTATTAATAATATTGTTACTTTTAATTCTAATTATTTTTGCTTTACCTGCATTATATAAATTTATAAATACTATAAATGAAAATGATTTATTGTCAGGTGGTGGACCTATTTATTTAAATACAAAAACTATAATAGGTTATTATCAAAATTTAAATAGAAAAAAAATTTACAATTATAATTTAGTTTTACCAAAATTAAATTTAAAACCCCAAGTAGATCCAACAGAACAAACAAAAAATTTTATTAAAGAAAGTGGATTAGATTTAAAATTTTTAACACAAGAAAAAGATGAAGATGAAAATAAAAATGATGATGAAGACAAAAGTGAATTAATTGATTTAGACAATAATCCTATATTGAAAAGTAAAATGAAATTAGAAAAAATGTTTAAAGGTTTTACACATAAATTATTTGAAAAAGATATAAATGATAAATATAATATTTTAACAAAATATGATCCTCAACCAGAATCTAAAAATAAAAATCCATATAGTTATACATATAGTTTAAGCTTTTATTTATATTTAAATCCACAAAATACAAATACAAATATTAATTATACAGAAGATGCAGAAATATTAAATTATGCAGAAAAACCTGTTATTTATTATAATGGAAAATCAAGAGAAATAATTATTAAATCTAGAACATTTAATAATAGAGGTGATCAATTAGATACAATTTACAGATCAGATGATATTAAATATCAAAAATGGAATTATTTTGTAATAAATTATCATGATAATATAATAGATATTTTTATAAATGGTAAGTTAGTAGCTTCTAAAAAAAATGTTTCACCTTATTTAGTAGGTGATTATGTATCTGTTGGACAAACAAATGGTATTTACGGAAGTATTAAAGATATATATTATTTTAATATGATTAAACCACCAGATGACATAGAATTTTTATCAAAATTAATAAAAAATTAAATTTTTTAAATTATTACAATAAATATTAATATTTATATTACAAAAAATATTAATATTTATATTACAAAAAATATTAATATTATATATTAATAATGAATATATTAGCAATATTTGTAATTATAGTTCTAGTATTAGTAATAATATGGGCATTAAATAATTTGATTTTTAAAACAAATATAATTTATGATATAATGTGTGATGCAAAACAGAAAGCAACAGCTAGTAGTAGTAATGTAATAAATAATGAAGATTTAAATGAAAATAATACATCTAATTTTATGTTATCTGTATGGTTTTATATTGACAGCTGGGGTAATGAAATTGGCAATGAAAAAAATATATTATATTTAGCTACTAATATAGATGCACAAACTGTATCAGAATTACAGGGAAATTTATCTGGATTGAGTACAAAAGTTAAAAAAGAAAATATGAATACTGAAATATACAAAAATTTAAATATTTGTTTGGATAAATTTGAAAATAATTTATTTGTAGATGTTGAAACTTATCCAGATAGTTCAACTATATCAGATACTCAAAGTACTTTTACAAGATATAAAATTAGTAACATTCCTGTACAGAAATGGAATTGTTTAACTTTATGTATTGATACAAGAACAATGGATATATATTTAGATGGAAAATTAGTAAATTCATTTATATTACATGGTTTATATAAAAATGTATATGAAAATTATGCCAAAAAAAATATGTATTTAGGAAGTATAGGTAATAATAATGGTTTTGAAGGATTTATAACAAGAATAAGATATGATCCATATGCATTAAATCCTGAAGAAGTTTATAAAATATATAAAGAAGGAATTGATCAATCATTGGCTAGATCATTATTCAATAAATATAAATTAAAAGTTTCATTTTTAGAATACAATAAATCTATAGGTGAATTAAGTATTTAATTAATTTTATAAAAATATATTATATATATAAATATAATGGAAGCAGCGTCTGATTTATTAACAAGTATGAAAAATAAAGTATCAAATTCAACACCATATAGTACACAAAAATTTTTATCAGGTAGTAAAGAATTTTTACAATCTAATACTTTAATAGCTAAAGCAACATTTATAATGTTATTATTAGTTATTTTTTGCATATTATATTTATTAATATCTAAATTAATAATTTATTTTTTATCACCTTCAGAGACACCCTATTTATTAGATGGAATGAAAGATGCAACACAGCAACAAATAATTACCCAAGCATTAATTAATAAAAATAGTATTCAAATTTTAAGAAGTAAAGATCAATATGAAGGTGTAGAATTTACTTATTCATTTTGGATACATGTAAATAATCTATTATACCATGAAAATCAGGATTTTCAGCATGTTTTTCATAAAGGTTCTAGTAAATCAGGAGAAGGAGGTAATGGAATATATGGTCCTAATAATTCGCCGGGTGTTTATTTATATTCAGGTAAAAAGAATTTATCAGACCACTTAAAAGATAAATATCCAGTTTTAGGTATGTTAGTTAGATTAAATGTATATCAAAATTCAGAAGATACAGAAAGACCATTTAAATATTATGAAGATATTTATATAGATGGTATACCTATAAAAAAATGGGTAGGTGTAGTCATAAGATTAACATCACAAAATATAGTAGATGTTTATATTAATGGAAATTTAACAAAACGTCATAAATTATCAAATGTAGTAAAACAAAATTATGATAATGTTTACATAAATTTAAATGGTGGATTTTCTGGATTTATGTCAAATTTAAAATATTATAATTATGCTATAGGAACATTTGAGATAGATAATATAACTAGTAAAGGTCCAAATCTTAAAATGGCAGATGAAAGTAATATTGAAAAATCA
>MDTC01199712.1_pt1 | contig 13426 bp, 10 predicted proteins | sample 811181 | NCBI WGS metagenome assembly MDTC01 (sample SAMN05326644, study PRJNA326480) | marine metagenome | isolation source: seawater | place: Pacific Ocean: North | collected 2011
ATGAACGGATAAGCGGGGCAAACTTCTGGCATATTGATCGACCAAATTCCGGAACGATCGAGCAAAGAAGATTGATCGAAACCCGATCAGGCAAGGACCGTGCATTGATAAAAACTTTGAACGCATGGAAAAATAAGCAGGGAGAGACTTTGGCTGCTGACACTCGTACTCTCTCATTTTTTGGTGATTCCAACTCCCGTACAATTGACCTTGAATTCTACCTACATGCTACCAATGGACCCGTGCAAATTGACGCCTTTAAGGATGGGGTATTTGCTATCCGCACCCATACCGACCTCCGCCTAAAAGCCAGTCCAAAGGATGGCGTAAATCAAGTGTTCGGGCATGCTCTCAACAGTGCAGGTGACCAGGCTAAAGCAGTTTGGGGGAAGCGGGCAGACTGGGTGCATTACTTTGGCACAGTCGATGGCAAACCTGCAGGCATCGCTTTCCTAAGCCACCCCACCAATCCATCCAAAGGTAACCAGAAGTCCTGGTGGCACGCACGGGACTATGGTCTGATCTCTGCCAATCCATTTGCTCCGGAAAAAATTAAAGGAGATGGGAGTCGAACCATCCCCAAAGGAGAATCCATCGGATTCCGTTACCAAATTATCTTTCACTCCTTTGACAGTCATAAAGATGCCAAAATCGAGGAAAGGTTTGCCCAGTATTCGAGGACACCCACACATCCGACATCGATCATGCCACCACACCCGGGGTACCCCGAAGATTACCTCGCCAAGAAAAAGTAACCCAGCATTTTGAAATCATGAAGTTTGCCCTGTGTAATGAAATTTTTCGCAATCTTACCCTAGAAGATGCGTTTCAGAAAATTGCCGACATCGGATATGAGGGCGTGGAAGTCGCCCCCTTTACTTTGCAAGCAAACCCAAGGAACCTGAGTGAATCAGATGCAGTCCGTTGCCTTATGGCAGCAGAAAAAGCGGAGGTCGAAGTGGTGGGACTACATTGGTTGATGGCAGAGACGGAGGGTTTGCATCTTACACATAGCGATCCTTCGATTTTGAAAGTCACCAAAGAGTATCTCGTTAGATTGGCACAACTCACCGCAAAAATGAATGGCTCCGTCCTAGTACTGGGCAGCCCCCAACAGCGTAACCTTCTTCCTGATACCACTTATGAGCAGGCCTTTGAACGGGCAGTAAACCTTATGAAAGCGGTATGCCAAGAAATAGAAGATCGTGAAGTTGCTTTTGCGATTGAGCCACTCGCCGAAGTGGAAACCGACTTCCTCTCCTCCTGTGCCCAGGGCAGGGATTTTGTACGGGCGGTCGATCACCCCGCCTGTGGTTTGCATCTCGATGTCAAAGCAATGACTGCTGAACCAAAAGGGGTTTGTCCGGCAATCCGCGAGTTTAATTCGGACTGCATTCATTTTCATGCCAATGATTCTAACCTGCGGGGTCCAGGTCAGGGAGATACCAATTTCACTGAAGTAGCCAACACCCTGAAGCAAGTAAACTACGACGGATGGGTTTCGGTGGAAGCGTTTGATTATTTCCCAGATGAAGAGGGTTGTGCAAGAATTTCGCTAGAGAACTTATGTAATTCTTTCTCTTGAATAGTTTTTTTGGCATAAAACTTTCCCCGATCAATAGATAATATTTTTTTAGACAATGAGCGGGATGAATCATTGTTAATAATCTTTTATTCTTTTATGTCATTCTTTTAGCGAACCAACACACCTATATTTAGTTAGAATAAACAATATTCCAACCATCGTGTTGACAAATCTGGATAGCCGAAGAGTAATAACCTCTATGTTTCCATTACCCTACTTTTTTCTTGGATTAGCCACCCTGCTTTCTCTTTCTTTTTTATCTGCTAAAACCTACATCTGGACAGATACCAATGGGCAGGAAATTGAAGCGGAATTTGTACGCAGCACTGCAGATACAGTTACCATTTCGATGCAGGGACAGGAATTGGATCTCCCATTAAATTCACTTAGTGTTTTTTCCAAAGCACTGGCGATTAAATTAAGAGCGGAGTCCACAACCGAGAAACCCGCAAACCTACACCCATGGAAAGATTTACAAGGTAGAATAATTCAGGCTCAGTTTCTCGGAGCAACTAGTTCTACTGTAAAACTGCTATGGAATGGTCAACCTTTTGAATTATCCTTAGCAAACCTCAGCCAGGAATCTAAAAACTTAGCTCGCAAACTTCTCAATGAAAAAAATGGGCCAAGCCCTACTCCAACTCCGTCTCTGCCGCAACCAGTTGCGAATCAAGAAAAGAATGATTCAATTGAGGGTACCAATCCCGACGGCCCTCTTGATCTTGATGCAATGCAGGTCTGGATCAGTGCGGATGACCGGGCGCTCAGGGCAAAATTTATTGAATTTGAAGGCGATGAACTTACCGTGCTAACCAGTGCCGATTTAGAGGTTCAGATTGGCAAGGAGAACCTTTCTCCTCAAGCGATTGCCCTAGCAAAAAAGCTAAAGGCTTTTAATGATGAACGAAAAAAGGCAATCAAAGCTTTTGCAGAGTTGCGCAAGAAAATGAAAGTTCCCTCTTTATCGGAACAAGACTTAGATAAAGTTCATCAATTTAAAAACACCGAGGGAGTAACCATTTCTGCCAACTTCATTGATGCTGATGATTCCGGTGTAACCATTACCCTAGCGGGCAAGAAACAGCCATTAGAACTAACTTGGGATCGATTTAGCAAAGAAAGCCAAGCCTTGCTGGAGGCTCTGCGTAGAAAAAGCCTAACTTCCAACCGTGCCCCTAAAACCATACCCTCCAAAGGCGGAAAAATTGGGTACTTTGCCAGTGGCCCCTTTAAGGGGTACAACGGTGTTGTTCAAACAGATAGATTTGATGTTGCATTAAGTGCATCTGGAACCTCATTAAAAATCTGGTTAAAAAGTGATAACCCAAAAGTTTCACCCAAAACCTTTGGGGTTGGTTTAAGAGCTGAATATACAGATAAAACAAATCCGAAGAAATGGCGCAGAAAAGGACGCCCTATTGTTAGTTTTAATTCCCCTCCAGAACCATCTATGAACCGGGAGAAAACCACCCTTTCTGGATCTTTCTCAAATGGTGGAACTTTTCAATATGATATTGAATTAAACTCTAAAGGCTTACTTTTTTGGGGAAAAGTAAGAGATCCCGGCGGAGAGGAATGGCCCACTAGATTTAGTATCGTTGTTTCAGTCCCTGGGTTTGTCCCGGATTCAAAGAATAAACAAATGAACGAAATTATGCCTTACATTGGAGACGGCACTCTCATTATGCAGCCTGAATCAGGAAAGAGTCGTGTTTATCCCTACAAAGAAAAATGGGCCACAACAAACAACAAATTCAAGGGTCAAAAATTTGGTTCTCTTAAGTCCGCAACTGTAATGGGCTTTCCTTATGGAAATAATAAGATGATGATTAACCCTACTAATACAACTGGTATGAGCTTTAGTCGACATGTATCATACGGTAAGATATTCCCATTTCAGGGATTTTCTTTTGAATACTATGGGAGAGAAAATAGAAAAGAAATCCCAAAGAACAAAGCACTAAAGATTCTTCTAACTGGGCTTTGACATAGCAAATTCTCGATTCTTCTACTTTGAAGGATTGATTTAAGGGAGACAAACAAAAGACTACGCTTAAATGTGCATGGGGCTTCCTTCCATCATCAATATTTTTTTATCATTGATTCAAAAATGGGGACTTCTATAGTCCCAGTTTGCAAATCATACGGGGGTGTAGCTCAGTTGGTAGAGCAGTGGACTCTTAATCCATTTGTCGGGGGTTCGAGCCCCCCCGCCCCTACCATTTAGGTTTTGCAACGCAGTTAAATCAAATTGATCTACTCCAAGGTAAATTTCACCTGTACCTGAACATGAGTGGTTAATTCGTTAGGACCCTGAATTGGTACACTATCAGCCATCATTGCACTTTCTGCCATCATTCTTCTTTGCTGCATAGGTCGGTGATGACCGGAAACTTCTTGTATGGTAATGGGAGGACCAACGGATGAATCAAGTGTACCCGCCAGGGTTTCCGCTTTTTCCAACGCGTCTTCCATAGCCCGAACCCGGGCTTCTTCAATGAATTCTTGATCATCATCCACCCTAAAAGTCAGAGATTCAAAGTTATTTCCTCCAGCATCGATGGTTGCCTGCATAACCTCTCCCACCCGATCGAGTTCATAAATACGAATGACAAGAAAATTAGATACCTGATATCCAGTAATCAAAGGGGGCAACCCTTTTCGGTACTGCCGTTGCGGAGTAAGCTGGAAGCGCTCAGTTTCATAATCATCATCTTCAATATTTAACTCCTCTAAAACTTCAAAGATTCGCAAAATTGCTTGGTTATTTAGTTCGGTGGATAATTTTGCTGTTTTGGCGGTCGATAATACACCCAGTCTCAGTACAGCCATATCGGGAGGTGCACTAACTTCTCCATGTCCAGTTACATTAATCCATCGGTCGAAACCCTCCTTTTCCGAATGTCCAAAGCATAGCTTTAAAAAAAGCAAAGAAAACAGGGTAAGATATAATAATTTATTCATCTACTAATGGGATTATAGGGATGAGGGACCTTCAAGTTCCTTTGAACTCAACCTGCCGGTCTTTTGGTCTTTTCTCAATACCTTTATTTTATTTTGGGCAAAGTTTTGCTTGGTTATTTTATACTCAAATCCCCACCCACCGAAAGGATGTCCATTTGGTTTACCTGTTAGATCATGGAAGAATTTTTGGGGACCTATGCTTTGTTCAAATTGAATAGTGTAGGCGGTGGTTAGTGGTTTTTCCATTTCACTGGTTATTTGGTAAGGAGGACCACCTATTTTAAAATCTCGCATGATTACATACCCAATTGAATTACTTCGACTGCTGTAATTAAGAGCCTCTTTTTTTATTTCTAATGACTGAACAATCAACCTCTTGTTTGGGTCCTGAAGATTTGTCGGTCTGAAAAAAGATTCCTGTGTGGAAGGATTAATAAATTCTTTGTAAGGAAGACGCAAACGCAGCCAAAACCTTGGGTAACTTTTAGTTTTTGAATTAAATTTACTAAGATCTTCAAGTTCGACTTTTTTTTGTCCTTCCCATGATATCAATCTGAACCTCGAAGGAATTCTTTCAAACTTGGTACAAATCAACCCGAATATATCTTCTGAATTTTCGGTCCCAAGGTTTGGTGCTGGAACAACCACTTCTTGTTTTTTTTCTTCTATATCTTCTGTCTTTTGAACAACTTCTTTCTTTGCGATTGGAACGGGAGCATCTGGCAAGGGACGAAATGGGATTACATCGGGTTTGGGTTCCTCTATTGGTTTGTTCTCAATCGTTGGGGGGGGAACAACCGTGGGTGGAATATGTTGTACTGTTTTTTGCTCCTCCTTAGGTTGACCAAGAAAATCTACAATTTGATCGCGAAATACAAGGACTCCCAAAAAAACAAACCAAAGAAAAGCAATAAAGATAAATATTTTTTTAATCAATTCAGAGACTACGGTTATATCATTTTATTACACAAAAAAATAGAAAATGCGCAACCTCAGCTTGGAAAACTATATTAAGTCATACTTCTCAAACCATTGCTGAAGCAGTTCAGTTGGCAAACCAATCACATTGTTCAATGACCCTCGGTATGAATCCAAAATCATTTCAGAAGATGCCTGAATGCCGTATGCACCGGCTTTATCTAAGGGATTAACCTTAGAGAAATATGTATCGATAATCCCATCGTCTAAGCTTCGAAAAGTGACTGAAGTGGAAATCGTTTCATTAAGGTTAACATCTTTTGAAATATTTATCAAAGAAACCCCAGTAAATACTTCATGCGTTTTACCGGAAAGTTGCATCAAAATGGCTTTAGCTTCTTGAAGATTCCTAGGCTTGCCAAATATCTTGGACCCCAAAGCCACCAATGTATCGGCCCCTAAGACCCAGAAATCGGGAAATAATTTCGCGACTTCTTCGCATTTTAATTTCGCATTTTCGAGCACTAAGTATTTGGGACCACCCGGGTGAACATCCAGTTCGTTTACCTCGGCGTTTTTGACATAAAAATCTTGTATCAAATCAGAAAGAAGTTTTTTCCTCCTTGGAGAAGATGAAGCTAAAATGAAGGAAATTACGGGCTTCTGTGTGGCTTTTTGCAGATCCAATGCCATAATTGTTTAGTAGTATTCATGGAATCTTTTCAAAACAAGTATATTAAATGAAAGTTGGTATCGCTCAGATAAACCCAACCGTTGGAGATTTGTCCGGGAACCTCAACATTTTACTAGGTGCATACGATAAACTTGTAGGGAAAGGGGCTGAGTTAGTTGTTTTCCCGGAACTTGCCCTGTGTGGATATCCTCCGCGTGATTTACTTCTCAAAAAAAACTTCGGTTTCGATTGCTTGCGAATGCTCGAAGAATTTGCCTCTCAAACGGGTTCCTGTCCCGCTTTAGTTGGGTTCCCCGAAATCATTCAAGACCAGTCTGGAAAACCTTTCCACAATTCGGCTGCCCTTTGCTCGTCTGGAAAAATGGATCAAATTTTTCAAAAACGCTTGTTACCCACTTACGATGTATTCGACGAGGATAGGTATTTCTGTGTCGGGCAAAACCAGCTATATTTTAACCACGCTGGTAAGAAAATTGGTGTATCTATATGTGAAGATTTATGGAATATCGACGGTTCCCTTCATCGGGATAACCCCATTGAAGAACTTGCCGCAGAAAAACTTGATCTATTAATCAATCTTTCGGCTAGTCCATGGCATGTACACAAAAAGGATTCCCGAATATCAATTCTTCAAAAAGTGGTGAAGGCAGTACAATGTCCACTCGTTTATGTCAATGTAACTGGTGGAAATGATGAACTTATCTTTGATGGCTCCTCGCTCGCACTAAACAAAAGTGGTCAGCAAACACATCGCTGCTCAATGTTTTCTCCGAATTGCGAAGTTTTCGACCTTCAAAACCCAAACCCAGTCGTTCAAGAAAAGGAAGATGACATAGAATGCATAAGGCAGGCTCTTGTCCTAGGCTTACGTGACTATGCATACAAAAGTGGTTTCAGTAAGGGACTGATTGGGTTAAGTGGCGGAATAGACTCTGCGGTAACAGCAGCTCTTGCGGTCGAAGCTCTGGGGCAAGAAAACATTATTGGAATTAGTCTTCCATCCTTCATTTCCAGTGAACACAGTAAGAATGATGCCAGAGAACTGGCACAAAACCTTGGCATTACTTACCACTCGCTACCCATTCAAAAAATCGTCGATTCCGCGGAAGCAGAACTGGGCCCCTTATTTGAGGGCATGAGCCCCGATGTAACGGAGGAAAACCTCCAAGCTCGAAGCCGTGGGCTTTTACTTATGGCAGTATCCAACAAATTAGGTGCCCTTCTTCTCACTACTGGGAACAAGAGCGAACTGGCGGTGGGATACTGCACCCTGTATGGGGATATGTGTGGTGGATTGGCAGTCATCTCAGATTTGCCCAAGACTCAGGTATTTGAATTAGCAAAGCATCTGAACAAAGATTTTGAGATCATCCCACAAAACACTCTAGACAAACCACCCTCCGCTGAACTGCGCCCAGACCAAAAAGACAGTGATTCTTTACCTGAATATGAAATTCTTGACGGTATTCTTCACGGCTATGTGGAGGAAGGACTTTCCATTCAGTCATTAGTTGAACAAGGCTACGGTAAAGAAATTGTTCAAAATATAGTCAGTCTCGTGGATCGTAATGAATATAAACGAAAACAGGCTGCTCCTGGACTAAAAATTACTCCTCTTGCCTTTGGTATCGGTAGGCGCATGCCTATTGTGCAAAAATATAGAAACTAAAAAAAGATTTATGACCACATCTGCTTCCTTATTCGAAAAAGCAAAACAACTCATTCCTGGTGGAGTTAATTCACCCGTCCGGGCCTTTCGCTCGGTGGGAGGAACTCCTTTTTTTACTGAAAAAGCATCTGGGAGCCACCTACACACTGCCGATGGAAAAGAGTTGATTGATTATGTGTGTACCTGGGGACCAGCCATTCATGGACATGACCACCCAATTATCCGCGAAGCAATCGCCGAATCATTATCTAAAGGGACCAGTTTTGGAACTCCAGGACCTGCAGAGGTGGAAATGGCTGAGCTTATCGTGGAATTGGTTCCATCCGTAGAAAAAGTGAGAATGTGTAACAGTGGTACGGAGGCAACTATGTCGGCAATACGATTGGCTCGTGGATTTACTAATCGAGACAAGATTATTAAATTTGCTGGCTGCTACCATGGGCATGTGGATAGCCTATTGGTTAAGGCAGGGTCAGGTGCATTAACCCTAGGAAATCCTGACAGTGCAGGAGTGCCAGCATCTTTCGCTGGAGAGACCATCGTTTTGCCTTACAATGACCTGAATGCAGTTTCGGAAACTCTCGCCACTACAACAGATCAAATCGCTGCTATTATTGTGGAGCCCTATCCGGCAAACTGTGGATTGATTCTACCCTTACCTGGATACCTCGAGGGATTACGCAAACTTTGCACCGACTATGGAGTGGTTCTTATTTTTGATGAAGTAATGACCGGTTTCCGTTTAGGGTTGGGTGGAGTACAGGAAAGAACCGGAATCATTCCGGACCTAACCGCCATGGGAAAAATCATTGGTGGTGGGCTTCCTGTCGGTGCATTTGGAGGAAAAGAGGAAATCATGAATCATTTGGCTCCCCTGGGTCCCGTTTATCAGGCAGGCACTTTAAGTGGCAATCCATTAGCTATGGCCGCAGGAATTGCTTCACTCAAATTGCTAAAGGAGGCAAAACCTTACGAGAAACTGGAAAAGATAGGTCAGGAACTTGCATCCGGTGTACTAAGTATGGCTAAAGACAAAGGTATTGCTCTCCAGGTTCCCCAAGTTGGATCCATGTTTTGCCTGTTTTTCGGTGAAGAAGAGGTTACTCAATTCGAACAAGCCGTCACTACAAACCACGAATACTTTAATGCTTTCTTTTATAAATGTTTAGATAAGGGCCTTTATCTTCCACCCTCCTCCTATGAGACTTGTTTTATAAGCAATGCCCATACTGCAGATGATGTTTCTAAAACTTTAGATATTTTCCAATATGCGTTGGGCACTTTTAGTTGACCTTACCTAACTCCAAACCAGATAACATTTCAAATGATCAAATTTTCTTTTCCCACATTTTCATTTATCTTTCTGCTGTGCAATTTTCTGCATGCGAATGACCGGATTCCATTTTATGAAGAATTCATTGAATCAGGAGATTTTGGGGGCTATCTCAAACTCGCTCATCAATTTTTAGATGAAAATCCTGAGGCCAAAGAATCACCACGTCTAGCCCTTGATCTCATGATGATGGGTAAGGCTGCGGAAGACTTAAAATCAATTGTACGTGGCACTGATCTTTTACTTTTCCAATATTTAGGATCTCTACCAAGTCTTCATTTTATTAGTTCATTTGACAAAGGGTCCAACCGACTAACTCAGCTTTTAAAAGTTAAATTGAATGAGGCAGATTTGAGTGACCAAAACTTTTCTAATTCATATGCAGATACTATTATGCTACTAGCGAGAATCCATGGTCCTGAACTTATGCATGATCCATCTCTTCTCCTTAGTTCATACCTTGTTGTTCAACAAACCGATAAGGAAGAACTGAAGAAAAGCCTTTCTAATGCCCTTGATGTAGCTGAAGAAAAGAATGTGAAGTTCAGTCCGCTTATTAAAATATGTCGCTCCACAAATTCTTCTATGGAGAAAATTTCCAAGCTTCATGAACTTTCGACACAAAAGACTGATTTTTTTATAAAATTTTTCACCTCACGACTATCTAAGGAAGAAAAGAACTCGCCAGCATTCCTGGAATCCATGATCGATTTTTCGCTTTTTGGAGTTCCACCGAAACCACAGTTAGCACTTAGTTACCTATCAAGCCTGCCAGATGAGTCCTCTGTTTTGCCTAAATTCCAGGTATCAACCGCATTGGCTCACCTTCTTAGTGGTAACAGCGAAAGTGCAGTAACCGTACTTAAAATGGTATCTGACCCAACTTTAGAAGATCCAACACCTTGGCAAGAAGTTGCCCAATCACTTCTTGATGGAACCGAATTTAGAGGAAGCCGAAGAGCATTATTTCTGGAGGAATTAACCAAACTCTACGATCGTTGGCAGAGAGAAACGAATGCCTTTTTAATCGAAGGTTACTGGAACAAAGAGGACCGCTCAAACCAATTTCATTTTCTCATTGGAGTCGATAAAAAGAGCAAACAATTTGAAATTCATATTTCGCAAAATGAAAAAACTGTTTTCGCCTACAGAATTAATCCCAATCATTGCATCCTCTTTAGTTCAACTGGTAAAAACATAAAGTTTAAAAGTGAGGGTGCTTTTCCCTTACCTCAGATGGAAATTCAAAGAGATGCACAGGGCGGTTCCTTCAATTATTCATTCAACCTCAATTTTGCCAGAAACTTTGATGACTTCGTTCGCCAAGTTTCAGAAACCATGGACATTCCCTACATTGCTACACCCAAAGGTAGAGAGGTTTTATTAAATCACTTCTTTGAACGTAAAGGGATGTGGTTAGAACCACCCGCCTCTTCGGAAAAAGGGACTGTGTTTAATTTAAAAAGAATCGACCCAGTCTCAATTTCCCAAAACTATAAAGTGGAAATTTCAGCCTCCGGAGAATTGGTTGCCCTTAATCTAGGAAAATTAAAAATCACCCGGTTTATTCAGGGTGAAACTGAGGATTTCGCTTCTCTTCTTGCATGGCCAGAGGATTTACCACCATCACAGGAACAGGATTTTCAATTACCCGTTTTACTCGAATCAGTCGGACAATTAATGCAATTAGCCTCATCTCCCAAATAGGAAGACTCTCTTAACAAGGAGGCTAGCAATTTATGGTTTTTGGATAAGTTTAGACTAAAGCGAAGGTCCTCTCAGTGCTTTTTCTAACTGTTGCTGAAACTCCATGACATCTTCATCACTGGGCTTATAATCTGATTTACCACCAGTCATCCCCAACCTGCCAAATTGATCAATTGTCCACTTCTTAGATTCACCATCCGAAAAAGTTACTGAACCACTAGCCATAGCTCCAGGTGGAGTGACTCCATCGACTTCAATCTGCACCGATCCACCTGAGGGTAAGGGATCTTCATTTATTGAATCGCTTACATCATCATCTTGTTTAGCAGGTTCAGGCTTAGTCGGATCTGTAAGTGTAAGATCGAGATCGTCGACTAGGAACCTTACATCCATATAGGTCATAACGATTCCAAAATCCTGATTAATCCGCTTTTGAACATCAGAAAGTCCCATACCATCCGCAATCCATTTCGCGATTTCCATCTTCTGTTCAGAATTGGGCTCTGTAGATGAAGGATTCACAGAGATATCCTTCTCAGGTTCCAGGTTAGCCGAAATATTTGGATTTGATTCATCACTCATATCATCGCCTATTAATAGGAAGATATCAGATAATGCAACAAGACTTGATCAATAAAGTTAAGACATGGACTGGGATAATTGCTCATTGAGCAACTCCACTGCCGTTTTTATCGAGGCGTCTTGATCCATCATATTTTCCACAGTCTTACAGGCGTGTATAACAGTCCCATGATCCCTTCCTCCAAATGCGGCACCGATTTCCTGCAAGGAATGCTCAGTGAGTATTCGGGATAAGTACATAGCAACTTGCCTGGGGAAAGCGATATTGGCAGGTCTACGGCGGGAAAGCATATCAGCCATTCGCAAGTGGTAGTAATCAACCACTTTCTTTTGAATCGTTTCGATGGTAATTCGGCTGAGATTTTCTTCTCTGAGGATATCCCGAAGCAGTCTTTGAATAGTTTCCAAGTCTGCTTTTTTGCGGGTCAACCCCACATATCCAGCTACCCGCGTCAATGCACCTTCCATTCTGCGAACATTCCGAGAAATATTTTTGGCAAGATATTCTAGAATATCAGGCTCTATCGATATACCCATAGCTTCTGATTTCCTCGTCAATATCGCCACCCTGGTTTCCCAATCAGGTGCTTGAATGTCAGTAACCAAGCCCCATTGAAAACGGGAAAGTAACCGGCTCTCAATCTTGTCTATTTCACCTGCCGGACGGTCGCTGGTTAAAAAGATTTGACGCTGTGCCTCATAGAGTTCGTTAAATGTGTGGAAAAATTCCTCCTGTATTCTTTCTTTGCCCGCTAAGAATTGAATATCATCAATCAACAAATAGTCCACACTTCGATAACGGGAGCGAAATTTTGTCAGGGTATTTTCCTGAATTGCCCGAATAAATTCATTGGTGAAACGCTCGCATGAAACATAGGCGATTCTGCATCCAGGATTACGATTTAGAGCTTGGTGAGCAACCGCATGCATCAGGTGAGTTTTTCCTAGACCAGTATCTCCATATAAGAATAGTGGATTGTAGGCATGAGCAGGTGCATTAGAAACTGCAACGCAGGCAGCATGTGCCAACTCACTTCCCCCACCAACGATAAAGTTCGAAAAAGTATTCTTGGGATTTATACCAAGGGACCGACCATGCAAAGAAGGCCCGGTTGTCCGAGTTGATTTTTGTTTAGCAGGATGCTTGAGACGATTCTGGGGAACATCCTTTGCCTCTTCGTCTTCATACGAACCTAGCAACTCGACAGAATATGGATAGCCGACAAGCTTGTCTGCCTCCTGCCGAATAACATCCAAATAATTGTCACGAATCCAAATTGCGGAGAATTCATTGGGAGTAAGTAACTCGCAACCATCTTCATCCATGTGACCAACACGAATGTTGTCAAACCATACTCGAAAAGTGTCGGCAGGAATGACTTCAAGTAGGTTTTCACGCAGAGAACTCCAAAAGGTATCGGGAGTGGCGGTAGATTGTGTCATAGGGTGTAAGGTTTGTAATTATTCACAGGTAGTCAGGAAGACCTAAAACCTGCTGATTATGAAGACTTTCTGACAATAAATATGCAGGTTTACAAAGTAAGAAAGAAAAAACAAAACAAGATTTAAAAAAATCAAATCTTTTCGTAAATTCCTGTAAATCATGCATTTGTATAAAAACTCAGAAATGAATTCAAGGGGTTAATTAATGAAGGGTAAGAAAGGGGTAAGGTAATCTTTTGAAGAATAATTCATACTAAACCAAGAAAAAAAAACACCTGACAACTTTTAGTTTCTCACAAGTTATTAACACTGCCTTGAAAGTAAGTTTTTGAACACTTTTAGGTTGCAAATTTGTAAAAATCATACTTCTGCATGATGTGATTGATTCTAGGTGATTTAGGTAAATGCAAACTTTCAAAATTTCTTACAATTCTCCGCCAGAATTCATTTTTTTTATCAATTTTTGATTAAAATCATTCGCAGAATCGTGACCAAGTTGTCTTGCCGCTTGTACCATCGCTGCAACTTCAA
>MDTC01097938.1_pt1 | contig 13423 bp, 8 predicted proteins | sample 811181 | NCBI WGS metagenome assembly MDTC01 (sample SAMN05326644, study PRJNA326480) | marine metagenome | isolation source: seawater | place: Pacific Ocean: North | collected 2011
ATCTGCACTTGTTTCGCCAACGCACGAACCACCTTTACGGGTGCTTCCGATCCATCGCTCGTTTCCTCGCGCACTTCCAAATCGAACAGCGAGCGCTGCGTCCCCGCCAGGGTGAGCCGTCGCACCGTCGCGTTCATCTCTCGTTCGCACACCGAAATCATCCTCCCACGCTCCTCTCCCGGGGCGAATATCAGCGCCGGCACTCGTCCCTCCCGTCGCACCCGTCTCGATGCGCTCGATCCTCCCTCCGACCGCGTCTCGCACATCAATCGCTCCACCTCCCCGCTCGACGACGCCGCGGAGGATGCGATCGACCTCGCCGCGAGCGTCGCCCATCCCTTGGCCACCGCGCTCCCCACCGCGCCTCTCGCGCCTCTCGCGATCGTCGCCATCATCCTCGCGCACTCTTTCCCTCCCTCTCTCTCTCGCTCGCTCGCTCGCTCGCGCGTCTGACGACATCGTCGTCGAGGGATGCGCGACCGCTCGACATCACCTCGGGCGGGGTGACCTCGCCGGAGTCGAGCGCGCGCGGCGATCGGCGCATGTCGACCGCGAGCAAGAGAGAGGTCTTAGAGGTGGCGCTGAGCGAGCTTCGTTCGCTTCGAAGCGCGCGCGCGGTGCGTGGCGAGCGAGAAGAGGACGGCGCGTGAAAGAAAGAAAGCCTCGAGACAGCGCCAACCGACTGACTGACGTTGGAGACCGGTGTACGACGCAGGTGTACGAACAGAGAGGAGACGTGTACTTTTTGAGCGATAAGAAGACGGTGACGGCGAACGTGAAGAGCGCTCTGGCGAAGGAGAGAGCGTCCGAGGCGGCGAAGGAGAGGTGAGTGAACGAGTCGGCATGGAGGCGAAGAGCGGCGAAAAGCGTCGCCGCGGGGACGCGTCGACGTCGAGAGGGAACGATCGGGGCGTGCCGACGGGAGCGAAGAGAGATGAAATCGATCGCGTGAGGAAATCGTTGCCGATTTATCGGGCGAAAGATAAGTTGATGGAGGAGATCAGACGGAGCGAGACCATCATCATCATCGGCGAGACGGGGAGCGGGAAGACGACGCAAATTCCGCAGTACGTGTACAACGATATCACGCTCACGAACGGACTGATGGTGGGCGTTACACAACCGAGACGCGTTGCGGCAGTGTCCGTATCGCAACGAGTCGCGGATGAGACCGGAACGGAACACGGGAAACTCGTCGGATACGCCATTCGTTTCGAGGACGTCTCGAGCGAGGAGACACGAATCAAGTTCCTGACGGATGGTATGTTGCTCCGAGAAGCGGTCGCTGATCCATTTTTGAAAAAGTACGGAGTGATCATGATCGATGAGGCGCACGAACGCACTCTGCAGACGGATTTTCTGTTGGGAACAATCAAGGGCGTGCAACGGCGCCGCCGCGAAGAGCGGGATCGTCGAGGACAAACCTTGCCGCCATTACGCATCATCGTGATGTCTGCGACGCTCGAGGCGTCTAGTTTTAGTAAATTTTTTGATGGCGCTCCGGTCGTGTACTCTCGTGGTCGAACTTTTCCCGTCGAAATGTATTACACGGAGGAGCCAGAGGAGGACTACTTGGACGCCGCCATGCTGACGGTGCTTCAAGTCAACGCAGAAGAAGCGCCGGGAGATGTCTTAGTATTTTTGACCGGTCAAGAAGAGATCGAATCTCTCGGTAGAATGCTACGAGAGCGCGCCGCGAAGCTTCCTTCCGACGTGCCGAGGTTAAACGTGCGCCTGTTGTTCGCGGCGTTACCGCCGGAGGAGCAAATGAAGGTGTTTGAAACAACTCCTCCGGGCACTCGCAAAGTTGTGCTCGCGACGAACATCGCGGAAACATCGCTCACAATAAACGGCATTCGATATGTCATCGACTCTGGACTGAGTAAGATGCGCATTCACCATCCGCGCAGCGGTGTTGACGAGTTGGCCATCACTCCGATAGCCCAGAGCCAAGCACAGCAACGAGCCGGCCGGGCTGGGCGCGAAGCAGCCGGGAAGTGTTTCCGTCTGTACACCGAGGAAGTCATGCCGAGCCTGGAGCGATATGTGAAACCAGAATTATTACGCACAAACCTGAGCGGAGTGGTCTTGCAATTGAAGGTACGTTCTCCAAAGCGATTGCGAACGCTCTCCGTTCTCACTTTACAAACAATTAACTCATTTAATTATTTTTCTACAGGCGATGAAAGTTGATGACATTTTGGCTTTCCCTTTCATCAATCAACCACCGAAAGAAGCTCTACTGCGTTCTTTAGAATTATTGTACTCGCTTGGTGCGTTAGATGATCAAGGAAAGCTAAACGACGTCGGAAAAAAAATGGCGAGATTTCCGCTCGAACCCACGGCGGCAAGATGTGTAATTGCCGCTGAAACAGAGGGTTGTGCGGTCGAGACACTCGCAGTCCTCTCCATGCTGTCGACGGACAGCGTGTACCAATTTTCTAAGGAATCCAACGGGCAAAAGAACGTCGCTAGACACAAACTGAAGCGTAAGGTGAGTGCGTGCAAAAAATTAAATTAATTATTTTCTGACACAATTAATTCAGGAGGGTGATCATTTGACACTTTTGAAGATATTTCGGGAGTTTTCGTCTCTCAGCTCGAAGAAGAGTCGTGATTGGTGTCGCGAACACCAGATTAATCATCGCGCGATGAAAAAAGCGGTTAAAATCAATGAGCAACTGACTCGTGCAGCGCTATCACAAGAAATTAAATTAAAATCTTGTGGTGAAGAATTTGAGCTCGTCTTACGATCACTGGTGTCCGGTTTCTTCATGAACACGGCATCTAAAGGATTGGATGGGTCGTACAAAGTGTTCACGACGGGTCAGAAGCTGACCATTCACCCGAGTTCGGTGTTGTTTCAGTCACCTCCAGAGACGGTGCGTGTATTTATTTTTCGATTTAATTATTTATCGCTCACATTTCTTCGCGCCTGACAGATTCTATTCAACGAGTTGGTGAAAACGAACAAAATGTACGCGCGAGATACATCATCCATCAAGAAGGGCTGGCTTTCAGATCTTGCGCCGAAAACATTTTCTAGACGCTCGGCGAATTAGTTGCTGATTAATAATTCCAACGCTTGCATTAAATTTAACTTCCCTTCTACATGTTTCCTACATCCATTCCTGGATCAGCCATGCCTATTATCCGTTTCATACGAGTCACTTCTCTCTTCGCATCTGAGTTTTTTGGTTCGAGTCTCAAAGCTTCTTCGTAGTCCATCAACGCCTCGAGATAGTTGCCACCCACTGACCTCGCGGTGGCTCTTCTCAAGTATGCCTTGACGTACTTGTTATCACGCTTGATGGCAGCAGTGCAATCATCTTCAGCTAATTCGTAGTTTCCGAGCTTGAGGTGAGCCATGGCTCTATTCGCTACGTAAACAGGATTTGAGGGATTCTTTCCTATCGCCACGGTGTAATATTCGACGGCGTCTTGGTACTTTCCTTGTTTGAGCGCCTCGTTGCCCTTCACCTTGTCAGACTCACCCGGCGCCTCCGGTGGGTTCAGACGTAAAAGTTCGTTTTTTAGAATGGCCGGAAAAGCCTCAATCAAGGCTGGTGCAATTTCCCGAGCCGCGCTGATTAACATTTTGTCCATTTGATATCCGCCAATGATGGATAAGCCTTGCGGTCCCTCGACGTCCAGCGCTTGCAGTGGAATGGAGACTTGAGGCAGTCCGCAGAGGGTGGCGATGCACAATAGCTCAAAACACTTCTTTCGCCACGACTCAGTCTCTTTATCAGTTTGACCCCGCTTCGGAGCTTTACCTGGAACTGTTGGAAGTACGAAAATTCCTCCTCCATCCAAGATGCGATCGACTTCCTCACGCACCTCCTCGCGGATTTCTTTGAGGCGTTCAACTTCGTCGGCATTGAGCTTCGCCGCCGTCGCCATCCTGGCTTTCACAGGACCGCTGAGTCTCGGCTTTTCTTCCGTGTACCATTGACCCAAATTCTCCCAGATTTCGGCGCCCATGAGTACCCTCACCATCTCGCGAAGGCAATCCAAGCCAGCGTCCTTGCGAGTCCCCACGAAAGCTCGAAATTTGGGGCAACCCATGACAAGGTGCTCGGTGAGATTCATGCGCTTGAAGTTTTCTGGATCGATATCTTTAAGGGCTGCTACGGCAGCCACAGCAGCGCATTGCGCGTGAGGGGAAGATCTCTTCTCACTGACAGTATCCTCAAGCAAGAACCAGCGGCTAGGAGTGGTTGGCGCGTGCTTGTCTGGTTCCGGCAGGAGGACGTTTCCGACTTGTTGAAGGATGTCGATGGATCTGGCAAACCAACCGACAGTATCGAAACTCGGAGCTAACGATTGCACGCCGCGCATAGATATCGAACCGTGGCTCGTTCTGATACCGTAAACTCCGCAGTATGACGCTGGAACTCGAACGGATCCACCGGTGTCCGTGCCGAGCGCGAAATCGCAACCTCGCAGAGCGGCGGCGCACACGACAGCAGAACCCGAAGAAGATCCTCCAGGAATCAAGTCCTTCGCCCGCGGGTTGATCGGTGTACCATAGTGTTCATTTTCTCCGTTGATCGAGTACGCTAACTCATCCATCACCGTCATCCCCACCGCGCTCGCGCCAGCGTTGAGCACCGCGTCGACGCACGTGGCGTGCCTCCTCGCTTCGTTCGCTCTCCACGCCGGACACCCGAATCCCACGCGTCGCCCTCGAACGTCGAATATGTCTTTGATGCAAAAGTTCAACTTTTTCAACCGTCCATCGCTCGCGCCGGGGATCTGGACGTCCTCGCTCGAGCGCACAAAGGCGCCGAGTTCCTCGCTGGCGACCTTGTCATCTTTCTTCCCTCGTCTCGTCGACGTGCCGTCGCTCGGTTCGCGGCCCTTCCGACCGCGATCTCGCCTCTTGGTGAGCGCTACCGTCACCAGCGACGACACCGCGACGACGGCGACGACCACCGCGCGCATGGCGTCTCACACTGCGGCGTTTCGGCGCGCACACGACGATGCTCTCGCGCGTTGACTCGCCCGCTCGGCGGCAGTTATCGACGGTGAACGTCGGTGAGAGCGTCGCATGGGATCGTCCTCGCGCCGCGGGGACGGGTTCAGGTCTCGGGTGGGATCTCGACGCGCGCGACCGACGATCGATGTGGGGGATCCGATCCGTCCGGGAGTTCCGATGCCGCCGTTAACGCGAGCAGAGGCTCGAGATGGTGAGTTTGCATCGGAAAAGTTAACGGCGGCCATCGTGCGGCGAGGGTATGGTGAGAAAGAGCACAGGGCGTACATTCAAGCGCGCACGGGAGATACCCTGGAGATGGTCTCTCCTGCGGTTCTTCGCGACGTCCTCAAGGCGATGACGGAGAGTAAAACTCTCCAAGAGATTCGAGCTCGGGCGAACGAGTTAACCAAGGAAACACTTCGAGTTCCAAAGAGAGGGTCTCGAGAGGATGAAGCGTACGGTAGATGCATGAAAGAATCAGATCTCAAGTCGTGGGAGGCGCCGGGGTTAGTCCACGCGAGCGCAGAGGATATGCATACATTCTTTACAGACTTGGCAGGAGACACGAGTTTACTCTACCTGCAGCAGCGGGTGCCTCACGGCGTCAGAAAACAAAAATTATTCGAAACTTTGTACGCGTACAGAGTGCCAACGCATCGCGCGATGTGGGTCGTGAAGGTGATCTATTTGTCTCAGTGCAAAAGCGACATTGCTCTGTGTAAACGTACGTGGACGGAAGATTTGCTCGCGCACCTCTTTGACGTAGTCAGTCATCAACAAATGGAAAGTGAAGAGTGTGAAACTGAGTCGAAATACGTCATAGGACTCGCACATTACTCCATAGAAGAAGACTTGGTCACCCAGGCAAAGTTTCTGAGCGACTTCTTGAGGTTTACTCATGAGCAAAGGGTGGCAAAAAGGAGTGAGTCGGAATCATCGACTTGTGATTTCATCAGAGCAATAAGTCCAATGTTGCGCTCTCTGGTTGTGCAGGCTTCTAAATCGCACGCTGTTGCTGTAGATTTGGTAGAAAGAATATCATGGTGTCTTCAACAAATTCTAAAGTCAGGTAAAGCAACAGACAGACATCTCGTGATGAGCTTGAGTGATACCGCCGCATCTGTTGTGGCTGCAAACGTTGATGCTTTTGTCGCCGCACCTCGGGGCAACGGCTTAGACGTTATATGGAATTTGCGGCATGATTTTAAGAAACAAAATTTGCAGTTATCACGCCGTCTTTGCGAAATGATGGATATCGTAGATGAGCGCATGAGGTCGCTCAAACGAGCTACTCATCCAGAGTGCATCGCTATACATGTTTTCACCTTGATTGAGCTCTTGCATAAACTCTTGGATAAATATAATGAGGAAGACAACGAGGAAAGCGTTTCTACTCTCATTCAAAAGTATATCACCGATCAGGAAGATGAAGAGTCTGTGTGGAAAATGTCTGTGGTGACGTGCTGTGATTGGTCTATGGACACATCTGGTGGCTCAGCGGAAAGTCGACTGGCAGTTGTTCAAAACTTTCTTAATGTACTGAATACGTCACACTCGGTGAGTGTATACGCACTGAACTGGATCAAAGCAAAATCGGAATGCCGCGTTAACCCGTGTATCGATATTCTATCTCGATTATTGGTCGAATTATTATGGTCAAAGGTGATAACGCTCTCCCAGCTCGAAAATTTCGTCATAGCCGAAGGAATCGTGGAACAGCCAAACTGTAGCACTACGCGGGAATCACTTTCTGTGTTTCGCACCTTCGTTGGCAGGATCATCAAGAGTAACGACGAACGAGAGGAGAAATTAAACGGCGCAGTGATTCACCGACTTGCGCGACTCTTCGATTTGGTCGACACGGACATGGTGGATAACTTCGTTCCGGCTGGGAATGAATCAGCGTCTGATTTCCCAGAAATTACAACTCATTATAGGCTGAAAACAAAACAAGAACGAGAAGTCTTCGGCGTACTTGGCTCAGTGACAAACGCAAACTTGGTATCAAAAAGTGAAGAGTTGCGTCGTATTTACGCTAATTTTCAGAACGCACAATCTGATTTCTATTGCGTCGTGCTTGTTTCTCTGATCTCAAATCCGAAACAATCACTGCTTATCGCTGAAATTAGTGGTAAATTAGGACAAGATGTCGTCAAAGGACTCATTTCGCACGTTAGTGTTGAGATGATGGGTTGCAAAAACACTGAGGCGGGCGCAAATATTTTTGACAGCGACTACTGGAAGAGTTTGCGGGCAGAAGAGCGTTGGGATCTAATGCTCAGTATATCCACACTACAGCTCTGTCTACTTCACAATATTCCAACCAATAAGCGGTCCGTAGCCCAAGTCCTAATCGACGCCAACATCTCACAATTGTCAGAGCTGGCTGGAGCCAAAAACGTGTCACATAAAGTACTTCACTTTTGGGCACGCATATCGACAATAATCCCTCTGATTGGCTACGTCTTCATGTCCGTCGAATTATCCGACAATTTTTCGCAGCTCATTTTGACCATGCTCGATTCATTTATCGGCAAAACGATCATCGACGAGACGGATGAAGATCGTATCGCCGAATCAGTCATCGGAGAATCGCTCATCGATCATCTCGTTGCATTGCTCTCTGTCGTCTGGATTGGTCAGATCCCGCGCTGGGCGCCGGTCATACCAAAGATGCCGTTTCGAGAAGTATCATCCATCAGGCAGACACTCGCCCGCTCGATTGATTCCAAAGAAATCACGGCGATAGTGCAGATGCGTCTGAGACGCGCCATTGGAGTAGCGCCTCATGGCACGGTGAACCAGAGCGTAAACGCGTGGAAAATATTAGCTTCTGGCGCTGCAAGACCGACGAAAAAAGCCAACGTTGACGAGAAAGCAGAAATTTGGCTTCAAGGTGCGGTGCGACGACCCGGGGGCAATCTGGCGTGGGAGAACGTGAACGCGGAACCAAGATTTCGCTCATAATGTTTTTAGTTTTTAGTTACAACAGTGTAGAAAACTTTAGAATAATTGTAGAATAAATTATGTAGTGTAGACTGAACACGCGTACACGCTATCACAGTTTGGAAGTGATTTGCTTCTTCGTCACCACGCGACCCTTGTGACCGACAATTGTTGTGTTTGGAGGCAAGTCGTGAATGAGCGCCGCCCCCGCGCCAATTTTACAGTCGTGTCCAACTTTAACATTACCAAGAACGCTCGCATTTGAGCCCACCACCACACGCTTACCGAGTTTTGGATGTCTGTCGCCTCTCACTTTACCGGTCCCTCCCAGCGTCACCCCGTGGAGCAGCGTGCAATCATCGTCCACCACCGCCGTTTCGCCGACGACGACGCCGTGACCGTGGTCGATCATAACTCCGCGCCCAAACCTAGCCGCGGGATGAAGATCCATCCCGTAGACTTCCGAAACTAAACTCTGCATTTTACACGCTAAGACTTTCCTCTGATGTCCCCAAAGCCAGTGTGAGACTCTCTGCGCTTGGAGTCCGTGAAAACCTTTGAAGAAGCAAAACGCGTGCGTGTACGACGGACACGCCGGATCGCGCTCGACGATCGCCTTTAAATCAGCCCTAGCGGCTTCCCCGATCGAACCCGTTCCCGGTCCTCTGTACTCTCGATTTTTTTCCTCGTTCGTCGCGTTGAGAGCGTCCATGATTAAATCGCTCCACTGTCCCGCGAGAATCGTCGCGCTCGCCATCTTCCCAGCCAACAGAAAGCCCAGCGCGCGTTCAAAGCTCGGTTGGTTGAGTATCGTGGCGTACACGAACCCACCCATGAGGGGCTCTTTATCCACCAACGCCTGCGCCCCCGCTCGCAGGGACGCCCATATCGGATCATCCCTCACAGACGTCGACGTCGACGCCATCCGAGCCGCCGCCGCCCCGCTCGCCCTCGCTCTCCTCCGCCCTCTTCACCGCCTCGCGCGATGACGACGACGATCTCGACGACGATCTCGACGCGCGAACGAACGCGTCTCGACGCCGCGCGAACGCCCCGCCCGTTCGCCCACCGTCGATCGCGCGTCGTCGTCTCGCGCCGACCGAATCGAAATCGAGCGCGTCGGCAGCCGCGAACCGTCGAGGCTGAGGGTTTAGACCGACGCGCGGATGGATGACGACGTGGAGGGACGGATGACGGCGCGCACTGTGCGACGCGTGCGTGCGATCGATGTCGACGATGATGCGGGTGATGCGCGCGCGCGCGTTCGCGGTGACGTCGTCGTCGACGGCGTCTCGCGGGACGGCGCGAGGGGTGACCGCGAGACGGAGACGCGCGGTCGCGTCGAGGGCGACGCGGGACGGCGAGGGCGTGAGCGACCTCGCCGCCATGGACGCGGTGATCGATCTCATGCTCGAGGCGAAGAGCGAGGAGGAGGTGGGGAAGATTGTCGTCGAGAACGTGTTGATGTTCGACCAGAAGATGTGGATGCGGTTCGCGTCTCGAAGCGATACCGCGGAGGGAAGCGCCGAGAAGACGCGAATCATGGAACTCGCGGGCGCGTGCATGAAACTGGTAGAGGCCATGGTGGAGAAGACGGAGAACACGATGGAGGAGGCGAGCGTGAACTTGCAAACCGTGGTCGGCGCGGCGGCGGATCCGTCGAGCGGTGAATTCGATGTGCCGCTGAACGCGGACGCGCTCGCACGCATGAAGACGGCGCTCGAGTCGGTGATGGTGGACGAGCGAACGCTCAACACGCTGTACGCTTGGATTCGCAAGTCTGATGAAAACGGGTTGGATGGTATGGTGCACATTCTGCAAAGATTGCTCCAGCTTTACGCCGCGCGCGAGCTCGATGAGAATTCATCGGCTTTAGACACCGTCATTCGTTCCAACGCCGAGGAGTGGCAGATGCACTTCATTGACATCTCCAAGGAAGGTTATAACGAGACCGCCTTCACCAAGGATCTGCAACGTCGCATGGAAGGCGTGGTCTTGAACCTCCCGAACGGTTCGTACGCGCAACGCGTGCAAGCGGAATACTTGAAGGAAATTGAAGATCGCGGAAAGGAGTTCTTCGCACAGCAGGCATGAGAATATTTTTTAATAAATTCATTAATTGCAGCTACACTAATTTTTATCCTCAACATCGTCCTCTACTCGAGAGAGCTCTCTACCCTTCATCTTAAGGAGCAGAGAGTTACCCATGACGCCCAGAGAAGAGAAGCCCATGATGGCACCGGCGACAGACGGGGTCAGCGAGAGACCGTACGCCGGCAACAGCGCACCCGCTGCGATTGGTATACCGATGAGGTTGTATCCGAACGCCCAACCCAAGTTTTGCTTGATTTTATTGAACGTTGCCTTGCTCAAATCGATCGCATCCCCGACTTGAGGCAATCTGTCGCCGAGCAAGACGATGGAAGCCACTTCGCTTGCGGCACCGACTCCACCCGCCATGGCGATACCCACATCGGCTTGCGCTAAAGCTGCCGCGTCATTGATGCCGTCACCGACCATAGCGACGCATTTCCCCTTAGACTGAAAATCTTGTACTAATTTAGCCTTACCCTCGGGACGAACACCACCGTAGACATTTTTGTCATCGATTCCGACCAATTTACCGACAGACTGAGCAGTCTCAGGTCTGTCGCCAGAAATCATGATGGTTTGAATTTTCTTATCATGCAAGCGCTTGATGGTTTCTGCCGCATCCTTGCGAATCTCATCTTGCATTTCCAAGACACCCACTATTTTTCCATCAATACCGACGTACACCGGCGTGCGACCCGGGTTGTCCTGCTTATTCACTAGCTCGGCAGGAACGTTCTCGTTGCCTTGCACGTAAAACTTAGTACCAACAGAGACTCGCTTTCTGTTCACGATGGCGCTTGCGCCCGCGCCTGGCTCTTGTTTAAAAGTACCTTCATCCACATTTCGCGTGGAGGTTCCTTGCTCGTCGGCGGCGGTGGCGATAGCCAAGGCTAATGGATGTCGACAGTTACGCTCCACTGCACCAGCGAGAGCTATGATTTCAGTTTCGCTGTACCCTCCCGTGGCTCGCGCTTCCTTCAAAACTGGCTTCCCGATAGTTAATGTACCAGTCTTATCAAAGATGACGGTGTCCAAATTATTCGCCTTCTCCAAAATGTCTCCACCACGAATGAGCAACCCGTGGCGGGCACCCAGCGCTGTTCCCACGAGCACCGCTGTCGGAGTTGCCAATCCAAGAGCGCACGGGCATGCGACAACTAAAACTGAAGCAGTCATCTGAAGAGCGATCAAGATGGGTGCATTTGAGGCCGTCGCCGCCGTTGCGAGAACACCGGGGAAGAGCTTCGTGCCCACTGTACTCCAGAAAGTGAAGGTTGCCGCGCTGGCTGCCATCACTCCGTACACGAACTTGCCAGAAACTTGATCAGCGAGTCGTTGCACTGGTGCCTCTCGCTGCTGCGCAGATTCCACCATACGAACAATGCCCGCCACTTGCGTCTCTTGACCCGATGCGACGACTTCAATGGTGAGTACACCATCGCAGTTGACAGTGCCTGCGGAAACGGCGTCGCCTGCTGATTTCGGTCGCGGTATGGGTTCACCTGTGATGGCGGCTTCGTCCACCGTGCTGCAACCACTCACCACCTTCCCGTCGATTGGAATGCGATCTCCAGGCAAAACGACGATTTTATCCCTAGTCTCGATCACAGAAGTCGGAACAGTTCGATAGAAGGGGTCGCTACCCCCCGTAGAGGGCGTCGAAGAGGATACCAAACGCGCCGTATCCGGCACCAGATTCAAAAGTGAAGACATGTCGCTCGTTGCCTGCAGTTTCGCGCGCTCTTCTACGGCGCGTCCAAGAAGCACAAAGGCCAGTAACATCACAGGTTCCTCAAAGAATGTCGGCCAACCTAGTCCCGGAAGCATCATCGCCGCCGTGCTCATGGAAAAGGACGAAATGGTGCCAAGAGACACTAACGTGTTCATATTGGGCCCTCCTCGACGTAAGCTTTGCCAGCCATCGATGAGAATTTGACGTCCAGGTCCCGCCATCGCAAAGAGAGAGAGCGTGATGAGCACTGGATTGCTGTGCAAAACCTTCAACCACGGAGCGCTTGCATGTAAAAAGTGAGAAATGTGTCCAAGTAAGCATGCACTCGCCAGACCCCAAGCGATGATAACACGCCGCGTACTTTCTTTGATGCGTCGTAAACGCTCTTCTCGCTTTTGCTTAGCCGCTTCTGCGCCCGTGACACCGGCTACAGCAACACCTCCGGCGTCTCGAAGTGACGTGGGAAATCCTGCCGCAGTGACGAGCTCGGCTAACTTTGTCCCAACATTTTTCGCCGCTTCTTTCACAGCATCCTCAAATTCTCCACCATCGAGCTCATTGATTGCCAAGTTGATCCGCACTACAGCAGATTCATTCGCCAAGTTGACAGACGCGGTTCGCACATCATCATCCCCCTCTAATAGTTTCCTCACACTCGCCGCGCAACCACCACAGTGCATACCGTGTACGTCCAACATTACGACTTCTTCTAAAATTCCATCCCCGCCCGTGCTGGCAGATGCGAAACTGGGTTTACCATCATGTGAACCGAACGAGCCATCACCGTCACCGCCTCCACCATTGATGCCACCTCCGGCAGAGCCACCGTTACCGGACAGAGCTCTCGCGCGACCCGCGAACGCGAAGGAGCCCATCGTACCGGCACCTATACCTCGTCTGATCCTCCGCTTCAAACCATCATTACGCTCACCGTCTTTCGTAGAACACGTTTCGCTAGTCGCACCGCACCGCGGGCACCGCACACGACGCGACATGACACTGCGGGACGCCATCCCTGTGTTCACGCCCCGAGGCATTGTCGAAAGCTTAAGTGGATCGTAGCGCACGTCGTCGCAACTGCGGGAAAACTCACCCAGTGGTGACACACAATCGTTCATCTTCGCTTTGAAGCTATCGCACGCGCCGAAAGTCGCTCGCGCACGCGCTTGGTCGCCACGAACGACGACCCTCGCGGATGCGCAGCATTGGGACCTTAAAACACCGCGCGTCTCGCGATGACAACTCGCATTGACGCCGTGTGACGTCGCGCGTGTCGTCAACATGTCGTTCCACGCGGGTCCGGCGCAGACGACGTGATCGACGCAGGCACGCGCGCGCGAGTGAGGAAAGAAAAGTCTACTGCTCTTTTTTCATTTGCTATCGCTATCGCTACCATAATCACCGAGAAGTCCGCCTAATCCCGGGCCCGATTCGTCTTTGTCTCGCGCACTCGCGGCGTCGACTTTAATATTTTCTTCGGGTTCCTTGGCGACGATTTTCGGTTTCGCGCGCACGGCGACTGCTGGCTTTTTTCTAGACACAAGCGTCGGCTGCAACTTTGGCGCCTCCTCCGGTGCGGCGTTGAGTGCCGGTTTCGTCGCTTTACCATCCGCATCACCTTCCATGCGTTGCGCGCGTTTAAACGCATCGACTTCATCTTTCTCTTCGCG
>MDTC01197670.1_pt1 | contig 13422 bp, 18 predicted proteins | sample 811181 | NCBI WGS metagenome assembly MDTC01 (sample SAMN05326644, study PRJNA326480) | marine metagenome | isolation source: seawater | place: Pacific Ocean: North | collected 2011
TTACTATGAGGTCAGAGCGTTTCTGCACGGATACATCACAGCACACTGGAGCAGCTATGGTGACTACAAAAGAATGATACACGTACACCGGACTAAGAAGGTGCCAAGGCAATTAGCCACTTAGGAGCCTTTGGATCATGATGAGCCTGCTGACTAATCTGGCAGGCTCATCATACTCCAGCTTTACATCATCTATGAGCTCATCAATTTTGCGCTGAGCAATCACGCTCACCTGCCTTGCTCTCATGAGCTCAGTGGCTTGGCGGTTGGCTCCATCACCAACCCAGCCCTTGCATCTCTCATCTTTCATCAGTCAAGCCTCATAGGTTCAAAGACTGCATAAACTCCATCTATGACAATCCCACAGCCAATGATTGGCTTGCTGGTAAACTTGATGCCATAGTCCATGGCGGCTGTGTGGCGGTCTACACCACAGCCAACACTCATGCCAAATATCATGGCATCCTCATTGGCAAAATAGGTCACCCCAGCCTGTGAGTGCAGGTGCCCCTGCACCCAAGAGCAAAAGTGGTCTTTTGCATTTTTAAGTGCAGCCATTTGACCCCCTTTGCCCCTGTCACCGTGTGCATACTTAACACCGTCGATGTCATGCACTGAGTACCTTGGCAGCCAGTTCCAGTCTGGAGTTTGCCAGATTTGTCCATAGTCTTTGACAAGGTCAGTGGGTATGCCTGCTGAGCGTGCCTGTCTCTTGGGTAATGCGTCATGGTTGCCAGTCATTACTGTTACTTTGTTAAAAGCTTTGTAGAGGCTCTGCACTTGGCTCAGTGCTTGGCGGTACTCATCCTCTGGAGCTGGTGTGGCGGGGTTTTTTTCGTGGTAACTAATAGCATTGAAGTCAGCCACATCACCGATGTGCACAACTGTGTCACATGCCCACTCTGCCTCAACCTGTTTCAGAAAATCAACATAATCGCTCAGCATCACTGGGCAGTGGGTATCACCAATCACTAAAACGCGCGCCATTAATTAACTCCTTTTTTATGACCTCCTTTTATTGTCGCAGCTAATCCAAGCTCTGCCTTTCTTTTAATTGTCAACAGATATTAAACCTATAAAGGTTGCATCAACTTTGTTGGGTGTTTGTAGACAATAGTGGTATGACTCAAAACATTAACAACACAGACGCTGCCAAGGTTGAGCAGAGTTATGCTGAGCAGATGGTTGTGATTTTGCAGGATGCCCTCAAAATCAATGCAGGCATTTTGTCTGTCAGCATTGACGGGATGACAACACAATACTCAAGAGCTCAGGCACTCAAAGAGCTTAGATTTTGGATGAGGCAGGTTGCTGTTGAGAAGGGCAAGCGTCCACGATTAGCAACAGTGAGGCTGGACTGATTTGATTAGAGCGATTGCACCAGAGGCCACACAGCTCAACTATAAAGCTGCTGAGGCTGACAAAAAGCGTAAGAGCCCCAACACTAGAATTCAGAGCGTAGACAGTACGCTCACGCCAAGTAAGCGTAAGTACCTTACTGCTAATGTTCGTGATATTCACGATAATATGGCTGTCTGCTCTTGGGCGGTCAGGCGGCACTTGGATTATGTAAGCTCTTTTGAATTCCAGCCAAACACAAAAGACCAAGGGCTCAACCGTGAGCTTGAGGAGCTCATGGAGTGGTACAGCAGGCCACTCAACTGTGATGCAACCTACAGGCACTCACTGCCTGCTCTGGTGAGGATGCTTGAGCAGAGGCGCACCGTTGATGGTGATGTATTTGTCATTAAGCTCAAGACTGGCCACCTGCAGGTGATAGAGTCAGACCGTGTGAGAACCCCAGAGGGTCAGGGCTTTGAAAATCTCATACATGGTGTGAAGGTTGGCAAAGCTGGTGAGCTCAGAGCCATTGCAGTCAACAGGCGTAATGACCGTTATGGTTATGAGCTTGAGCGTATGGTTAGAGCTGGCAACGTGATTCACTTGGGATACTTTGACAGGTTCGACCAAGTCAGAGGCGTGAGCCCATTGGCCAGTGCGGTTAACCAGTTTAGAGATGTCATGGAAGCCAGTGAGTATGCTTTGGCTCGTATGAAGATAAGCCAGCTTTTTGGTTTGGTGTTTTATCGGGATTCTGTTGACAGCTTTGGTGACGTTGAGGCAGATGGTGACAATTACAATGTAGACTTTGGCAAGAGCTCAGGGTTAGTGCTTGATCTTGAGGCTGGTGACCGTGCTGAGTTTTTGGAGAGTGAGAGCCCACACCAAGAGTTCCAAAGCTTTGCAGAAACCATGACCATGGGAGCTCTCAAATCTCTTGATATACCCATCAGCTTTTTTGATGAGTCCAAGGTCAACTACTCAAGCAGCAGGTCAGCGTGGATAGCTTACCAGAAGAGCACAGCATCTAAGCAGCGTGCTCTGAGAGATATGCTTAACAGGCTCACAGTGTGGCGGCTTGGCTTATTCATTCAGGATGGTTATTTAACACTCCCCTCTGGCATGACGCTTGGTCAGCTGCGCTGGGACTGGGTAACCTCTGGCACTCCATGGGTTGACCCACTCAAAGAGGTCAGGGGTGACATCCTTGCCATAGCAGCTGGGTTAAAAACCCGTGCACAGGTTGTGCGTGAAAGGTATGGCAGAGACTTCAGGGAAATAGCAGACCAGCTGGCGGTTGAGCAGGAGTACATGGAGCAAAGTGGTGTGAGCACTTCACTCAATGGGCTGGTAGAGATTAACCCACAGGAGATAGGCAATGAGTAAAAAGGAAATACCAGCAGCGGCATTTAATTTTAAGGCTGCTCAGGCATCAGTTGACCCAGACACCATGGAGGTCAAACTGCTTGCACGCTCTAGCAAGTCTATTGAGCATTTTTACTGGGGCAATGTAGTCCATGACCTAGAGGGCATGAGGCTCACTAAGCCCAGAGTGACTCTGGACTTTAATCACAATGCTGATGAGATCATCGGCTATTTAGATAATTTTGACATAACTGATGAGGGGCTGGTATGCACTGGCAAGCTCATCAGCTTTAAGGATGATGACCGTGCAGCACAAATTGCTTACTTAGCTAAGCAGGGTGTGATGTGGGAAGCATCTATAAGTTTTGGCGGTGATGGCATTGAAGTTGAGCAGGTGGGTGATGAGCCTGTCATGGTCAATGGTAAAGAGTTCTCAAATGGCTCTGTTGTCAGAAAGTGGCCATTCCGTCAATGTGCAATTTGTTCTCAGGGTGCTGATGAGCACACCAGCTCTACAGTCCTGAGTGATTCTGATGACCGTTATTTGGTCAAGTTTTTAGGGAGAAGCGATATGAGCGAAAAGCAGAAAGAGGAGCTTAATGAGCTCCATGATGACGCTGCTGCTCTTGACCAGTTTTCTGCTGCTGAAGTTGATGAAGCAGTAGAGGAAGCGGTTGAGGAAGTAGTGGAGGAAGCTGCTGAGCTTGAGCCTGAGGAAGTGGTTGAGGAGGCAGCTGAGGAAGTTGCTGAGGATGCCACAGACCTGAGTGCTGATGCTCGCAAGCTCTGTGCACAGTTTATTGCTGAGTTTGGCAATGACGGTGCCCAGTGGTTTGCTGATGGCTTGAGTTTTGAGGATGCAACTGAGTTGCACAACCAGAACATTAAGCAGCAGCGTGATGAGTTACTAGATGAAGTGGCTGAGCTAAAAGCAAAGCTCGCAACTCTAGACCGTGGTGAGGATGAGCCTTTAGAGTTTTCATCTGCACCCAAGGCAGAAGAGTTAGAGAAGGCCAAGCAGCACGCTGCTTATCGTTCTCAAATTGGTAGTGATGCAGGAGCGGCTCTTGTTTCACATTTTTCAAAATCATTCAAATAGGCTAAGGAAGGATTCAACATGGCTGACGTACGAATGGATTTGGCTGAGGTTGCAAAGTTTAACGACTCTGACCTTAGCATTGGTATTATTAATGACTTGCTAGATAGCGCACCAGTGATGGCTGCACTCTCGGCCAAGTCGATTGCAGGTCATACCTACAATTACCTGAAGAAGACAAGCGCCACAGGGCTTGCTGGTTTTCGTGATGAGAATAGTGGGCGTGAAGAGAACAAAGCTGGTTACACTAAAATTGCAACCAGCCTGAAAATCTTGGACGCCTCTTTCAGTGTTGATGTGGCTGTTGCTGATGCAGATGAGCGTGGGGTAGCAGCAATGTTATCCACTCAGGCTGTTGACCATTTGCGTGCTGCTTTTTATGCAGCTGAAGATAATCTTATCAATGGTACTGGTACCAATGGTTTTGACGGTCTGGCAGATCATCTGGCAGCTCTTGGTGATATGGTAATTGACGGTGGAGCAACTACAAACTGCTCCAGTGTTTATGCTGTACGCTCTGGCGTTAATGCTGTCTCAAGTGTCTGGGGAGCCTCTGGGGTCATTAATATTGGTGACACCAGCATTCAGCGCATTGCTGACGCTTCTGGTAGCTTCTCAGCTTACTACACACCTGTAGTGGCATGGGCAGGCTTGCAGGTTGGTGGCAAGTATGATGCAGCCCGTTTGGCTAATGTCTCCAGCTTGAATGACGACAAGATCAGCGATTTGCTGTCTTTGTTCCCAGCTGGCGGTATGCCTGACTATCTCATTATGAATCGTGCCCAACTGAAAGTTTTGCAGCAGTCACGCACTGCTACAAATCCATCAGGAAATCCGGCACCGTTCCCACAAGAATGTTTTGGCGTTCCAGTGATTGTGAGCGATGCAATCGGTAATGCTGAATCTGTTGTGAGCTAGAGGTAGCAATGGTGAAAAGAGTCATTACTGATAACTTCAAATCAATCAGGTCACACTCTGGCATAGCGGTTGACTATGTCAGAGGTGATGACTCTGTGAAATTGGTTGCAGTTGTTGGCTCTACAGAATTTGCTCAGGAGTCCCTATCTGGTTTGTATGAAACAAGCCAGAGCAGGGATTATCTGATTTTGACAGATGACCTAGAGCTTAACGGCTCAAAGGTTTTGCCTGAGCGTGGTGATGAGGTGCATGAGGTTGATGACGCTGGAACTCTTTTTGTTTACCCTGTTGTCACTAGTGGTGGTGGTCGAGTTTTTAGCTACTCGGACACCAGCAGAGTGGTACTTAGGGTGCATACAAGGCAGGCAAGATGAGCACAGCCAGTGACATTGCTGATGGTGTTGTAACCCTGATTAATCAGGGTAGCTATTCCAAAAGCTTTACAGCCAAGCGTGTGGCAGTCCCAAGCTTTGAGCTTGAGACTCTTAAAGCAGTTGAGGTACACATCTGGCCAGAGAGTGAGCGCTATGCTGGCTCTAGCAGAAGTGGCACAGAGATTGAGTACACAATCAGCTTAGCATTGCGTGCACCTGTTGACCCTTATAACTCTGAGCAGCTCAATGGGCTGCTTACTTTGGTTGAGGAAATCCAAGATACTCTTTTGACTGTGGCTGTTGATTCTGCAGGCTTTAGGGGTATGGAGGCTGACCCTCTTTACAATTTAGACACGTTAGATGACCTCAGAGCTTTTGTATCTGTGTTGTCATTAACTTATATAAAAGTGAGGTGATAGCATGGCTATTATTTTAGGTAAGGATTGTGTTGCCACTCTGGGCAGCACACCCCTTGGCAACATTAAAGATGTCACCATTAACCTTGAAAAGGGTGAAAGTGATGCAACCGTGAGAGCTACTGGGGGCTGGCGTGCCACCATCGGCACCCTTAAAAATGCGTCTGTTGATTTTCAGATGAATTATGATGACGCTGACACTCAGGTAACTGCTCTTGAAACTGCATTTATGAATGACACACCAGTTGAGATGAGTTTTGCAGCTGGTACATCTACTCTATCTGCTTGGTTTAGTCTCACAAACTTTACCCGTAATGAAGCCCTTGAGGATATTGTCACAGTTGATGTGACAGCTGCAATTGCTCCTCAGGATTCTTCAGGCACTGCAGTCACCCCAACATTTGGGTCAAGCTCTGGCTCTGGTGGCTCTGGTGGCTCTGGCTCTGGTGGCTCTGGCTCTGGTGGTGGAGACCCTTAATATGCGAACCTTTCAGGACACAGCAGGCAAAACATGGACGCTCAGCCTTAATATTGTCACAGCAAAAAAGATCAGGGATGCTCTGGCTGTTGACTTTTTTGATGATGACATTGGTGAGACAGTTGGCAAAATTGCCAGCAATCCTATTTTGCTTGCAGATGTTCTGTGGGTGTGTGTAGAAGAGCAAGCAAACAAGGAGGGTGTCAGTGATGAGGATTTTGGCAGAGCCCTTGGCGGCGATGTTATAAGTCACGCCACTGACTCCTTCCTTGATGAGCTTGTAGATTTTTACCCTGAAAAAAAAAGGCAGCTGCTGAGCACAATGCTCCAGAAGCTACGGACAACAGAGGCAGCCTACATAGAGAAGGCCATGAGCATGATGACATCAGAAGTGATGGACAACGTGATACAGCAGGAGCTGGCAAAACTGGACAACCTGAAGGCACTAGCGTCTGGCAGCAAGTCTGGATAATGTCAGGGGTTTTGGGTATCAACCCACAGCCACTCACTTTGCGTGAGCTGGCTTGGATGTTTGACGCTCACGTTAATCAGTTATGGAATCACACAGCAAGCACAATGGCTCTGAGTGCGAACATACACAGGGGCAAAGGAAAAGCAGCATACAGCCTCAGTGATTTTCACCCATTCCAGCAGAAGCGTGTGAACTCAGAGGACGGGCTGAGACAGTTTGCAAAAGAGGTAGGAGCTAAGTTTTTAGATGCTGAAAATACAGGCAAAGCTCAATAGAGTTGTGATGCATGACAAGATGCTCAAGCGCAAGGTTGACCGGCAGGAAAACCGTGTGCTTTATATCTTTGGCTCATTTGTCAGGATGGATGTGAGGAGCAAAGAGCTCAACCTTAAAGGCAAGCGAAAAACAGTTAATGTAAAGCGTAATAATCTTGGTCAGTTCCAAAGTGGTTTAAAAGTTAAGCAACATAGCAAAGCTGGTGAGAGGCCAAGGCAGTGGCAGGGGCTGCTTAGGAAGTTCATGCTTTATGACGTTGATAAGTTTAAGAAGTCTGTAGTGATTGGAGCCAAGAAGCTTGGGCGCTCCAGAGGTGCAGGATTGATGGAGCACGGTGGCTCATTCTGGTACCGGCTCAGGAAGAAGCACACAGGTCAGGTGCACAGAGGCACAGCCACTGTGAGTGCCAGACCATTTATGCAAAGACAATTTGACCGCAACCTTAAAAAGTTGCCAGATATATACAGGAGGGCTGGATTCTAATGGCTGGAGCTGGTGGAGCGATTAGGGCAGGGCGCGCTTTTGTTGAGTTGTTTCTGCATGACAAAATGACTGCAGGGCTGCGCAAGGCAAGTGCAAAGCTTAAAGCCTTTGGGTCAAGTGTGTCAGCGATGGGTGCACGCATGGCTGGCTTTGGCGTAGGTGCTGGGGTTGCACTAGCACTGGCTGGCAAAGCCTTTGCTGACTTTGAGAATAATATGCAGATGGTTGCTACCATGCTAGACAAGCCTGAGGAAAACCTTGAGGCTTTCAGTGCTGGCGTGCGTAAGCTTTCTAAAGAGTTTGGTGAGTCCACTGCCACCATGAGCAAAGGGCTCTATGACATTCTCAGCGCTGGAGTTGCTCCAGCTGAGGCACTGGATGTGCTTGAGGCATCAGCCAGAGGTGCAGTGGGTGGCATGACCGATGTGGCCACCAGTGCAGATGCTGTGACTACCATGCTCAACTCATATGGCTTGGAGGCATCCCATGCAGGTGATGTGACTGATTTGCTTTTTGGGATCGTCAAAAAAGGTAAGACAACATTTGCAGAGGTGGCTGCTAACATTGGTAAGGTGGCATCTATTGCCAACACAGCTGGCGTGAGTATGGAAGAGCTGGGGGCAATGATGGCCACACTCACAGCAGCTGGCTTGAATACAGAAGAGGCAACCACTGCTGTCAGGCAAAGTATTGCAGCTTTCCTCAAACCATCCAAGGAGGCCAATGCAGCCTTCAAGGAAATGACGGGCATGGAAATGAACCCCCAGACCCTCAAGCAGCTTGGAGGTTTGCGTGGTGTCTTTGAGCTCATCAAGACCATGAACCCAGACCAAGTGGCAAAGATATTTCCCAACATCCGCGCCATGGCTGGTGTGATGCCAGTGCTTAACAACCTTGAGGGTTTTGATTCATCCATGGAGACCATGGTTAACCGGTCAGGGCTGGCTGGTGATGCTTTTGACAAGATGAGCCAAACGATGTCTTTTGCATTTGGCTCAGCCAAGCAGGCAGTCATTGACTTATTTGTTGTGCTTGGTCAGGGCTTGGTGCCAGTATTCAACTGGCTGGCTGAGACAATCAATAAGGCTGTCACTTATCTGCAGCCATGGATACAAAAGAACCAGCACATTATAGCGCTGGTGGGCAAGCTTGCTATTGGTGCTATAGCAGGCGGTGCTGCTCTGATTGTGTTAGGCAAGGCGTTTGCTTTCATAGGGGCAGTTGTGGGGGTTGTAGGTACGGGCATTGCAGTGGTCAAGGGGTTGCTGCTGGCATTGCTCTCACCTATCGGGTTGGTTGTTGCAGCAGTGGGAGGCATTGGCTATGCCTTCCTCAACTTCACCGATGCAGGGCAGCAGGTTCTGGGTGAAGCCCAGCAGGTATTTAAGAGCCTGTATGGAATTGCTGAGACAACCATAGGGGGAATTGGTGACGCACTTAAAGCAGGTGACTGGAAGCTTGCAGCAGATATTGCATGGAGCGGGATGAAATCATCATGGAAAACTGGCACCCATGCACTCTCTGAGGCATGGATAGGATTTAAGCACGGGTTTATGACTGTTTGGACTGACTTGGCAACAGGAGCCCAGAAGGCTTGGACAAAGTTTAGCGGCTGGCTGAAAAAAGGTTGGAACGACCTGAAGGCCGTTTTTGGTGGCGCTGATAAGGATGCCATGGCAGCAGCCAACCGTGAGATTGACAAGCGCACAGCTCACCTCAATAAACTGGCTGACATGAAAGCAAATCAAGAGAAATCAGGCAGGGCTGCTCTGCATGATAAGGAGATGAAGCAGCTGGCAGCTGAGGAGCGCAATGCAAGAAAAGAGCTGGACGATATGCGCAAGGAAGCAGCAGACAAGCGCAAGGCGTTTGAGGAGTCTCTTGATGCAGAAGGTCAGGGCATTGATGGTGAGGGTGGCGGTGCACTAGGTGGCGCTGGCTTTGACCCTTCCACACTTGATGGCATTGACACCGATGGGCTCAAGGCTGGTGGCTCAGCTGCTGCTGAGGGTTTCATTAACTCATTTGCTGCTTTGCGTATGGGAGGCAATCAGGGCATAGATGTTGCCAAGCAGCAGGTTGATGAGGCCAAAAAGACCAATGAGCAGCTCTCTGATATTGCTATTTTAATTCGTGAGAATCCAATGACTTTGGGAATTGTTTAATGACTGTGACAATGGTTGAGCTGCATGACTCGCGCAGTGCAAACGTATCCGCTAAGGATGTATCTGCAAAAGTTATCTACATGATCAGGGGGTCTGATGATGATGATGCAATTCACACACACATTTTAAGCAATGCACCATCCACACACCTTGGGCTGTATGGTGACAGCTACACACTCAAGCCCATTAAGATTGATGGCGCTGACAGCGTGTGGCGTGCTGAGCTGACTTACAAGCTGCCTGATGAGGAGAAGGAGCAGCAAAGGCAGCAGAATCAGGCTGACAGAAATGCTGAGCGCACTTGGGAAATAAGTTTTAGCACCACAGGTGCCAGCATGAATATCAGCCATAGTCTGGAAACAGTTAATTATGCCAGCCATGCTAACAACTCTGACCCTGCCCCTATATTTGATCAGGCAATTATGGTGGGGGCAGATGGCTCCATAGCTGGCACTGACATTGTCATACCCACTCTCACATTTACTGAGGTGCACAGCTTTGCACCATCACTAATTACTTACCTATTCATCAAGACACTGAGCAACTTAACTGGCACAACCAACAATGCAACCTTCAGGGATTTTGCAGCTGGTGAGGTTTTATTTACAGGAGCAGAGGGCAGCTGGAATGATAACCTGATCAACATCACCTACAATTTTGCAATGAGTCCCAACCTCACAAGCGTTGATGCTGCTGGTGTGACAGGGCTTTCAAAAGAAGGTCATGAGCTCATCTGGGTCTACTATCAAGATGACGTTGACACCAGTGCTCATGCAGCCACCAAGAGTGCACGGGCTGCCTATGTTGAGCGTGTGTATGAGGAGTCTGATTTTGATGAGCTGCACCCATCACCTAACGTGGGGCTAGACAACGCAATAACACAACGCAACGCTTATGCACAGTGGCGTGCTACACAGAGAAGCTCCAGCACGTTTGATGGTTTGAGTACCGGTGGCAACTCATACAACCCCTCAGGCGGTGGTGGTGGCGGTGGTGGTGATGGTGGGGGTGACCCATAATGCCAGCAGGTGAATACTTAAAAGCAGGTGACCCTCTTGTAATCCGTGCAGCTGTTTGGAATCAGTTTGTCGATGCTAAGGATGCTGTATTAAACTCAGCAAGCAGGCACGGCTCAGGTGCTAAGCCAGTCAGCTGGTCTGACTTTGTGCTGTGTAAGAATACAAGCTCATCAAATATTGCAGACCTCACTGCTGTTTACATAGATCAGGCCAGCCCACCTCAAGACCCAGCAGCCTCAACAGATCAGCTGCAGGCAATGCGCACGGCACCAGTCATGAATTGTGTGCCAGCTCAGAGCTTAGGTACTGAGTGGAATAAGGGAGTGCCAGCAGGTGTGGCACTCACACCGATTAAAGCAGGAGCGTCTGGGTGGGTGCAGGTCTCTGGTGCCAGTCTGTTGCAGTCTGTTGCACTTCAGGATGACTATGATGACCTGATTGTTATGGATGCGAATAACAATCTGTGCAGTGCTGCTTATGGTCACAGGGGCTGGCGTATCCTCCTGAAGCCCACCAGTGATAACACACCCATTGTGGTTGTTGAGCTGTCACAGTCACGCTCAAGGTACTGCTCAAAGCTTAGGGGCACGGTGACCACTTTTGATGCTGCTGCTGGCACGGCAACGATAGAGTCACTGGTTGGCTTTGATGGTGATGTGAAAGTTGGTGAGCCTACTATTATTGCCACGGATGTATTTAGCTGGGGTGAGGAGTTCATTACCCCCAACGCTGTTGCCATGTGCTTTTTTAATATCGCCTCAGGTGGCTGGGAGATTGTACAGGTGAGCTGCCCACCAGAATCCTCTGGCTCAGGTGAGGGCTCAGGCACTGGCTCAGGTGAGGGCTCAGGCTCTGGCTCTGGCTCTGGCTCAGGCTCAGGCACTGGTGAAGGATCAGGAGACCCTTAATATGGTGAGCCCGTGCTGCTGCAAAACTTGTAAATGCCATGAGTTTGATGGTGTTAGCGCTTTTCAATCTGGAGGGCTCCAGATGATCACCAATGACTTTGAGATTGGTGAGGACTGTGCTGAGCTCACCTGTTACACACAAAGCATAGCTGCATCTTTTGATGCTCAGCACTTCTCTGGTGGTGCTGTTGTTAAGTTGTATGTTGACTACATATCTGATAACAGTGGCACTCAATATCATTATGCTGATTTTGATTGTGACTTTAATGCCAGCACGGGTGCTCTTAATGGCTCAATAGAGATAGGTGACCATAATGGGGCTTTTACTATCCCCATGCCGCCACTGGGCACGGGGAATCCAAGGGTATTAAATCAGCGTGTGCTTAGTGCAACGCACGCTGTCAATCTTTCGCTGTGCTTGAGCTGTGATAGTAATGTTCTACTTGCTCAAATGTGTTTTAACCAGCCTGTTACTTGGGTTGTCACACCCTTTGGCGGCAGGCAGCAGGGGTATGTGATTTGACTTTATTAAATGTAAACAGTGGTTTTAACTATGAGGGTAAAGAGTGCTTTGATTGCCGCCAAGATGGTTGCCCTGCGTGCACTGAGTGGTGCATCTATGGGGCTGTGCCTCAGAGCGTAACAATAACCGTGCAGGCTGTATTCCCACCGGCTGCAAATGCTTTGGCAGTTCAGAATAATGGTGACTTGTTTTTTCCTATCAACTTCCCAGCCTGTAACACTGGGCGTGCAAATATGGGTAATGCACCAGTCCCCCCAGCACATTTGGAGTGCTGTGGCATTGACTGTCAGACTGACTTAAATGGCACATATAATTTACCTCTGTGGAATTCTGGCGGCTCATCAGGAAATTGGTGTTCTACCAGCTATAAAAAAATCTATATTTTTTGTGATGGAACAATACAGGTAGGCGGTCAGGGGCTGGTCAGTGCAGGGTCAACCTATGCAAAGGTTGACCCTGTTACTGGTAAAACGGTCTCAGCTAGGGCTGAGCTTTCAGCATCGCTGGCACATTCGTGGTGGACATTTCCATCAGTCCACCAATTTGAGGCTGAGCTTACAGTTATCGGAAATCCATATTCAACAAATCTCAACACCAACGCTCTAGGTGCTGGTTGTATTAACTTCTCAGATCGATGGTGGCAGAGGTACACAAAGATATGGAATGTATACCCAGCTGGTGCAACCCAGCCAGTGCTGCAGGATTGCTTTGACCTGTCAGGCGGTACGCATAATTCAGGTGTTTCAGGCTGGCCGGTTACATGGGGCAGCCCTAATAGATTTTTCAATCTCACGGTGACTTAGATGCCCTATTGGAAATGCCCTAAATGTGACAACGGTTTCAATGTGGCTAAGGTAGTTTACCCAGTGCACTGTGCCTGTGGCTTTAAGGATGTCGGTGACCTTCCCAGCACTCTGGTAAAGCTGGCACGGTTTACAGTGGCGGCAGTGAAGCACATAGCCAATGGGTCACCCACAGCCAGTGATGAGCTCATTGAGGAGAGGCTTAACATCTGCAAGGGTTGTGAGTTCTACACTGGTTACAGCTGCAGAAAGTGTGGCTGCAATATCAACAGCAAAAAGCTGGTGAGCAAGGTGGCATGGGAAGACTCAAAATGCCCAGTAGGTAAATGGTAATTGTCACAGGCAATTAAAGCCACCTGCTCAAGCGTCACAATGTCTGTGGCTGTGAGATAATAGATACAGTGGGTCTCATGGATGCTGACCACACGCCAATACATAAAGCAGGCACGATGAGACCGTCAGCCCTGCTGGTTTATATGAGCCAAGCCATGGAGGGTGACAGTGAGAAAATTAAGAGATGCAATGGAGTGCATTTTTTTACTCACAGGCTCTGTGTTTTTTGTTTTACAGATTTGGAAAGTTATCATCTATTGGTGGTGGCTGCATAGGCTTGGTGATGGTTGGGGGTAGGAAAAGAAAGCGCGCAGAGGCTCACACATCTAATGGGGCTGCACCCCGTGGTGAGTCAAGAGTTGAGGCCAGAGCTGACCTTAAACAAAACAAGTACAGTTATAAAATTGAGAAGACTGCAGGCAAGGCTCAGCTCATTGATGCCAAAGCCAAAA
>MDTC01135918.1_pt1 | contig 13421 bp, 12 predicted proteins | sample 811181 | NCBI WGS metagenome assembly MDTC01 (sample SAMN05326644, study PRJNA326480) | marine metagenome | isolation source: seawater | place: Pacific Ocean: North | collected 2011
CCATTACCTACATCAACATCATCGAGATACATCATTGACTTAAATTGCCTTACAAAAGTATCAACATGATAATGACTTTTTTCTCTGCCATAAACTGTATCGTGCTGATAAACTAAAGCTCCGCTATATGAAGGAAATCCGTTATAGGCTTTTGCAATATTTAATACAAAGGGATCAAATCTAAACTCTTTGAGTTCAGGTATAAGTCTTTCCACATGATATATCCTAACCAATTCGTCTTTTTTTGAATCGCCTAAAATAAAAGATTCATTTGCGTCATGATATTCAGCGAGTTTATCTCGAATACGAAATGCTTTTTCTCTTGACCAGTAGTTTTCAATTACGAAGGCGCTATTATTATTTATTTGTTGAGTACATTCTCTTTCAACATTATTTAATTCTTTTGAGTTTGCAGATAGTCTTGAACGAAGACCAAAATATGCATGAGCTAGTTCATTTTTTGTACAAAGAGCGATATTCTTAAGGAAGTTGTTATTTCCAATCTGGTTTTCCATATTAAGTATGATTAATTAAGCTTATTTACTATATTGTATCAAATACTTAAAGTATTAAGAAAGTTCTAATTATTTTTTTTCCAAATACCTTCGAAATATCCACCAGACTGAGATAGTCTTTTGTGGGCATGCCATGCATCACCCTCATCTTGTAAATCATATTCTTTCAATAAGTTTTTATAATCTTCAAGTGTTATAGGATCTATTACCTGGGCTTTTCCAAATGTTTCTTTTCCGTGCCGTGCTTGTAAAAGATATATCCAATTGGCATTACCTTTTATGTATGAAAGATAATTTTCAACAATTTTTGGTTCCATTTCACCGAAACTAGCAGCATTCCAAAATACATCATACTTGAAATCTTTAAGCATTGGTAATTGCCAATTCCCGAAGAAATGAATGCCTCCTTTTTGAATATTTGTTATATCGTTCCATTTGATAGTAGTTTCTGTTCCAATAATATTTTCTTTTCCTAGGGCTCCTGAAAGGTAATGCTGGCAAAGATATAGCTGAGATGGCAAATCAAAGCATAAAACTGTAATGTTTGGATATATTTTTTTTAAGACTTCTATTTGGTAGCCAGAGCCTGATCCAAGCTCAACTATAACTTCATCTCCCTTGAATTCAATATTTTTTTGAGCAAAACAGTATCTTCTATAAAAGCTTAAAAATGGCATAGTATATTTACGCCCATTAATTTCAAATATATCTTGTGGGTTTCCAAATTCAGACGCTTCTATTGAATCTATTGGATGCGCTTTAGTCAAATCACTCATTATTTTACAATGATGATAAGCCATTTCTTGAATATCCCTTGTTTGGAGTTTGTATGGAAGAACTGGCCTATCTTTAATTATAAAACGGTGAATAAATTTAAGAATTATCTTTTTCCATAGAGGAAGATTCGGATGATATGAATAAACGGCATCATTGAATCCAAAGGTAGCAAGAACTGGATATTTTCCTGATCTTAACTGCTCGATATCTATTGAGTTAATAGTTTCTAATACTTTTTTTTCATATGAGGCCCAATAACTTGTTACATGAAACTCCTTTGGAGAATTTTTGTATTCTTTTAATAACTCTTTCATATTCATACTGTCTTTATTCATAAGAGGATGCCTTTCATAATTCTTTGTCCTGAATAGATTTTTAAATTCATTGTATTCTTAAAATTCATTTTCAAGTGCTCAGGATAATAACATTAAAAATTAGATATCAAAACTTATTATTAATGCCGTTTTTAATGCTCTCTATGATGCCATCTTTGGTTTCACAAATACTCGCCTTAAGTATTTCTAAATCTTTGCCGTAATAGTCTTTTGCCATTTTATGGGTGAGGACTGTTGGTATATTAAAGTATGAAGCTTCATATATACTTGAAGAAAATCCAGTTATGTGAAGATCGGTTATTGAAAGAAGCGCTGGTAAGGGAGTTGAAGATGCTAAATCAATTACATCTTTTTTATAAGAATCAATAATCATATCTTTAATTTCTTTTTTAGCTATATCTGTTTGTTGTCTTGGATGCAGGCGTATCCACCATCTAACTTCATCAGAGGTCTCATTGATGCTATCCCTTATTATGTCTTGTATTCCATTTATTGAAGGCTGCAAAGTAACTAAAATATTGAACTTATTCAAAGCCTTGGACTTGATTTCCTTATAATCGAATGGAATCTTTTCATTCTTCCATCCATTAACCCAGTGATATTGAGAAAGTGTTGATTTGTGGTTTTCACAAAACTTAAATGACTTCTCTAAAGTATTTACGGATTGCTGATTCCAGCAAATAAACTCAGATGGCAACAACTTATATCCTGAAGGTGGAATGTTTTTCCATCTTCCAAATGCTGGGTGATTTTTAGCTTGGACACCATGTTGTATATTAATAACAGGTATATCACATCGTCTAGCGCCTAATGTTAACGCCATACTGTCAAGACTATAAAAATTAGAGTGATGTAAAGCAGTTATATTGCATCTTCTAAAGAATTTAGCCACATAAGTGGATAACAAAAATGCATATGAAATTTTAAATGGTAATTTAACTAAAATTAATAATGTATTGAGATTTTTGGCCTTAAGAAATTTGTAAATACTAAAAAAAGATCTAAAAGTCTTATAATTTCTGATAACTATAAAAATAGTGCATGGTATTGAGATCATTTTAATTAGGCGAACAAGGTTAAAGAAATCTAACCTTTTTTTATTATTATTTACATCTCTTATAGAAAAATCAGCTAGATTTAATCTAGTCACTTCATTATTATTTATTTTTTTAGATTCATTTCCATAATGTACCCTATCAAATACTGATCCATTAATGGTATTTTGATAAACATCATGAGTTACATTTAATACTCCGATACTCATATTTTTATTATTTGAGTGATATGAAAGATAATTTAAAAAAGCCTTAATAATGCCGATAGACTGTTTTTTATTTTGATAAAAAGATTTTGATTGGTATCTTTCTGAAATTAGACCAAAACATATAGAGATTCTAATTAGTGGCCAAATGTTATAACCGTTGATTCTCATTGAACTAGGTTTGATGTGGTCCTCTAATTCATTTATTGTTTTTAATAAATCATGATTGCTAGGTATATGATTCATTTAATAATTTCCGTCAAATATATTTTATTTTGGATGCTATTCAAAATCTGAAATTAATATTGTCTCGAGCTTGGTTAAATTTCTTTTAGTTTTTTTGCCAACAATATCAGATATAAATCTAGCAGACAAACCATGTTCAGGTCTTAATGCTACAAAATCATCCTCACATACAACCTCATTTTTAGAGATGTTACGAGCGGGATAAAGAGCTCGGCGAAAACTTGTTAAGTGATTATTTTCTATTTCTGATTTCATTGGTTTCTTTATACCATCACCAAGTAAATCCTTAATTAAAGTTATGTTCTTTCGAAGTTCAATTAAATCATTTTTATCAAACGATACGAGATGATCCCTAAATGATGTTGATTTCTTGTTATCAGTAAAATGTAATTCCAAGATAGAAGCTCCTAGAGCAACTGCGATCTCTGCAGCATAGGTTGAACTGGTATGATCAGAATAACCTATAGGATAAGAAAACTCTTCTTTAAATGATGTGATTACTGATAAATTAGCGTCTGTATCAGGTATCGGATACATGCTTGTACATTGTAAGATTGATAGCATTTCAGTCTTCTTATATATAGAGTTTTCTTTACATAGGTGTCTGATAGCGTCCTTTACCTCTCCTAAAGAAGCCAAGCCAGTTGAAATTATTATGGGTTTGTTGAGTTTTGCTAATTGTGTCAAGATTGGATATGCAGTCAGGTCGCCAGATCCCACTTTTATATAAGGTAAATAATTATTAAATTTTTCTACTAAATTTTTACTCCAAATAGATGCGCAAAAATCAACGTTCCTTTTTTTACATTCATTTGCTAATTGAATGTATTGGGATTCTGTAAGTGCGAATTTATCAAAATGTTTCACTCTTTTCGGATCTTCATTTTCATTAACCAAAGTTTCGCCAGTATAAATTTGGTATTTAACAGCTTGTACGCCGGCATCAGCTGCCTGATGTAATAAACTTAAAGCTTTTTCAAAATCACCTTCGTGGTTGCCGCCAATCTCAGCTATTATGTATACATCATTTAAATTGAACATTTCTATTTCTCATTAATTAATTTATTAGCGATAAAATTTGCTACTACAACATCTTCGCCTGAACGTATTTCAAACGAAGATATCTTATCAACTATCACATGACCCATTTTTTGTGAAATAATTTCTTTTTCATTATCAAGTAGTTTATGTCTAAATACTGATATTCCTCCTCGCCTCAAGTATATATCTTCCCTTTCCTTTCTTATATATTTGTCTACCCAAGGTTTAAGTCCACTTCCATCATGGTAATAAAAGATTGAATTATCCATTATGACGCTATCAATAGACGTACTTCCAAATAAAAACATTGAATAAATTGCTGTATCAATATAATTCTGTCTACTAAAAGGATAGTCTGGTGTGAGTATTACTATATTCTTTGGTTTCTCTTCATTATCCTTTTTAAGATAATTTTTGATGGATATATTTAGGCTAACACCTGAAGATGAATCTTTTTTATCTCTTTGTGAAACAACAATATCATCATCATTAATAAAAATATTTGAAATGTCAGAAAAAAGTTCTGGTGTATCTACTAAGATTATTATTTTATTAATTAGTTCTGATTTTTTAGCTTTTTCAGCTATCCACTCTATTACAAATTTATTACCTAGTTTTGTTAATACATATTCGTTATCGCCAAGTTTTTGGCTTCTTAACGGTATAAAGGCAAAGGTTTTTTCTTTGTGATAACCTCTTTTTTGAGCATGAGATCTATAAATATTTCCTCTTGTAGTTAATATTTTCTCTTCGTTCTTGGTTAAACTTTCTGAATGTTTTCTGTAATAGAAAAGCGGCTTACTAACATTAATGACATCATATTTTTCTGTCAAACTAAGCCAAATATCAACTCCATCCTGGCATTGAAAACTTTCATCATGCCCGCCCACGTTATAATAATGTTCCTTCCTGGTTAAGGTACATGCACCATGTGCTGGTTGGTCATACATACTGACGGTGCCAGAGAAGTCATGTCTTTTGATGCATCTGATTGTTTGTCCAAATTCATCTACTTCATAATAATCAGGGAATACAAGAGCCGCATCGTTATTATTTTCAATTTTATTTACTAGTTCCTCTATACATTCTGGATCAAGCCAATCATCAGCATCAAGCCTCATAACATATTTACCATTTGACAAAGAAAAGGCTTTAATAATTGACTTAACTAAACCAATATTATTCTGTTCGATTATTTTAACTTTATCAGAAAATTTCTTAATTATTTCAAGCGAGTTATCAGATGATCCATCATCAATAACCAAAATCTCTATATCTTTATACGTTTGCAATAGCACACTTTCAATTGCTTTAGCTACATATCTACCATAATTATAGTTTAGGATATAGACTGTTACTTTTGGCATCAAATTTATCCTCTTATTAAATATAAATTAAAAAAATATAATTATAAGTACCTAGCTTATACCTTAAACAACCTTACGTAATCTTCAATAGTGTCAATACTCATGTCATCAGATTTTACAATATAATCTTTAATAAATTTAACATCGAGATTATTGAAAAAAAAAGGTATCACATGTTCTTTTTCATATTCATCACATTTACTGGCATCAATCGATAGTAAGGCTTTAGAATTAATTATGTCCACAGATAGGCCCTTGGGCACATACCTTGTAACTGTTTTGTTTTCAATTTTACGAGTCGTTGTTAAAGCAACATCAGCTTGTAAATGTTCACCAATACAATGGCGAATTAGTTTGGGGTCTATCAAAGGGTTATCGCCAGTAAGACGAACTATATTCTTAAAGCCAGAGATAGAGGCTGCTTTTTGATAGCGGCATAAGACATTATTTTCATCTCCTCTATAAACACTAACTCCAATACCTTTAATATAATCTACCAAAATATTATCGACATGGGATAAAGAAGTTGCCACACATATTGATTCTTTTTTAAAACCACTGTCTATAAGCGAATCAATTAAGTATCCTATTACAGTGGAGCCACCATAATATAGCAAAGCCTTACCTGGCAATCTATGAGATCCAAGCCTTGCCTGAATAACAAATCCTATTTCTTTATTTCTAGACATTAAATACTGGTTTTAAAATTAATAAAAAATAGTCATGATTAAGCATTTTCAAAGTTTTCTATAAAAATATTATTTTTATTATATTCAAGTATATCTTTAATTGATTTACCAACACCCACAAACAAGACACCCATTTTATTTGAAGCCTCCCAGTCTGCAAGAGCATCCCCAAAAAATACAGCATCGTCAGGGATTAAATCATTTTTCTTTAATGCTATTTGTAAGTTATCATACTTTGAAGCAGGAGAACCATAAACAGATGAGAAATATTTTTTCATGTTTCTTTTTTTTATTATAAGCTCTAACTCATCTTGTGGAGTGGCTGAAATTATTTCGCAACAAGCCTTATTTAGGTATAATTTTTCAAGATATTCTTTAGCTCCTGGTATCCAGTCTGAATCAACAACCTCCTTTACAACTAAGTCTGAAAATTGATTTGATAAGCATTTAATCTGAATTTGATCAATATCTTTGTCAAGAAAAGACTTGTGATAATGTTCGAATTTTTTAAATCTTGACATACCGCCATTTGAATTGTGGTGGCTGACTACCTTGTTAACTACAGATTTACCATATGGTTTATAAATTTCTGCGAAAGCTTTTGTTTTTATATTTACAGAATCTGCAAGCACCCCATCAAAATCAAAAACAAATAGTTTTTTGCTGTCCATGAGTTTTTTTAAAAATTGCATTAAGCTACTAAATTATTCTAATCATTGAAAAATAAAAAAATTTTATTAATTTTAATGGGTTGTTAATGATTTTTTTCAATCTCATTATATATTTCTTCAACAATCTCAAATACACCTTGACCAAGATCAACAAACTCATCAGGAACTAGTTTTTTTGCTGCTTTTGGAGAATATCGATATGGAGTCATAAGATAATGATCATTAGATCTGTCCTGACCATCAATTGTAATATTTTTTTCAACCCCTGCTATTTCAAAGATCATATCAATCAGTTCACTTGATGTTAAAACTTGATTTCCTGTAACGGTAATCGCTTGATTTTTATGCTTTTCATCAAGAACGTCAACGCTTAGCCGAGCAGCATCCATAACATGAATATATTCTCTTCTTTCAGAACCAGTTCCGGAATATTCTAATTTACCTGTTCTTATTATTTGATCTACGTATTTTTTTAACCCATTCCAATTTTGAGCTCTTGGTCCATACAAGGAGCCATATCTTAGCAAAGTATGATCTATCGAGTATTTCTCGCTATAAGCCTCAATTACTGTTTCTGCCGCTTGCTTACTAGCTCTATAAAATGACCCATAAGGACTATATACATACATAGTTGATGCGTAAATAAGTCTTTCTACACCAGCATTTACTGATGCCTCCATAGCTACTGCAGCACCAATAACATTTTGATTAATAGTATCAAAAGGTCTTTTTTTACCTTCATCGATATCAGCAATTCCACCAAAATGATATAAATATTTTGACCCCTCTAATGCTTTAGAAACCTCATCAATATCCAGCATATTTCCTTGAATCATAAGCTGGTCTTCTCTCAACCATGGAGAGTTATTAAGATCAAAAATAGTTACTTCAAAGCCGCGTTTAGTCAACTGATCTGCTGTATGACTTCCCATAAAACCAGATCCACCTATTACTAAAACTTTATCCATTTATAAACACCGTTTCAAAACATTTTTTGAATATCATACTCTATTTCAGGAACTTCGCCTTTTAATGGCTCTCCTTTAATAAATCTAACAGCTTCTTTAGTTGACTCAATTTCCATAAGACTTCTACATTTACTCGACATAGATCCCATATGAGGAGTTAATAGGCATTTATCAAGCTCTAAAAGTTTTCCTGAATATGGTTCATTTTTAAAAACATCAATCGCTGCCCCATTTAAGTGTCCTGATTTCATAACATCATATAAATCATCCTCATTAATAATGCCTCCTCTACATGTATTAATAAGACTGGCATCTGATTTCATCATCAAGAGTTGTTTACGACTAATCATGTTTTGTGTTTCGGATGTAAGAGGAACATGAAGAGATATTAAATCAGCTTCACGATATATTTGCTCTTTATCTACCCATTCTAGATTATATGTTTTTGTTAATTCGTAATTTGGTGATATATCATTTACTAATAATTTTGGATTACCAAAGGCTTTAAGCATACCAATCACTTTTGCTCCAATCCTCCCAATTCCAATAAATCCAATAGAAGTTTCATCAATAGTTCTTCCAAGATGTCGTTGCCATTTTCCTTTATGCATTTCTATATTTGACTGATGAGCAGATCTCAATAACGTTATTATGAAACCTATTGTTAATTCTGCAATAGATGGTGCTGGTGCATCTGGGGTATAAGATACTTTTATGCCTCTTTTTTTTGCCTCATTCAGATCTACGCCATCAAGACCTATTCCTAAACGTGCAATCATTTTTAATTTCGATGCTTTTTTCAATACTTTCTTTGAATACGGTTCTGTTCCTGCAATTACAATTTGATATTCGCCTATTAAATCCATAAGCTCGTCTTCAGTGAGTTTTTTATTTAATGGATTGATAGTGAAGTCTGCGCCTGCACTTTTAAGAATTTCAATAGGTAAATTATCTATTTCCCCAAATGGAACTGATGTTATAAGAACTTTCAAAAATATCCCCTCTAATTCAACTTTAAATTAATTACTGATCTCCGTCATCTGATTCTGATAAAATCAAAGAATATTCAGCATCTAAGACTGGTATATCCTCAATAATTGGATAAGCACACTCTGCATTTTGAGAGTAATAGTAGGTTCCGCGATTTTCTAATAGCGTCTTAGTCTGTGGGCATACAAAATGAACTTTTGTATTATTTGCTTCAGGAATATTATTGTCAGAAATAGTCGCCTTATAGCAAGCTGTATGATTGAGGGGGTTTGCACTATTATTCATAAGATATGCAGGATCAATTTTTAGATTACTTTTGTTTTTTAAATAGGTAGGTATGCCTCTTACGTAATCAGTATTCAGCATTTTTAATTTTTGTGCAAATGATCCCATTTCAAAAGACGGTTCAAACAAAATAACATGCTTTTTTGATACTCTAAATATTTCGTCAAGAGCTTTTTTGTATATTTTTGGCATTTGCTCTAGAGTATGGCGTGTAATTACAAGATCGAAAGAATTATCAGGAAATGGTAATTCTAAGGCATTAGCTTTTGCCACCACCGGCTGTTCAGAGTGTCTCTTTTTATATTCTTCCAAACCATGTTTAATCCTATTTAATGACAAGTCAATTCCATAACAATCGATTTTTGGGCCAAAAGATTGATAAACATCTTCTAAAGTTGTTAGTTCACCCACCCCTACCTCAAGGATATTTGCAAATTCATATTCGGATAGAACATCGCGCATTTCCATTCTGATGGCTTTCATATTATCAATACTTGAAATATTCTTAACTTCTCCATCAACAACGGAGTATCTCATTTTTGGCGAATAGTAATTATCTTGAATATATAAACCAGATATCTGATCATATTGATTCTCGACTGACTTTGGAGTTCTCCTAACGCCTTTTAATCTTTTTAAAGGTATCATGATAATTGATAAAATTGCTGTCTTATATTTTTCAGCTTTCCATGTTCCTTTTTTTGCACCCAATAATTTAACAACCAAAGGAATTATTTTTTTAATAATTAGTGAGCTTATGGACATATTTTTTACCGTAAGTTTAGACACATTCAATATTTGAAACTTTAATTTCATTATCAATTTTAACTATAAAAACAGCAGTACGGGTATCGCTATTGTAAAAATGTTGCAAAGTAATGTTTGAATTTTTTTCGAGCCATTCCAAGACAGCTCCTTGTACACCATTACTTGATATGCCTTTATTTCTAAACCAATCATCAAAAACCAAAACAGAACCTGTTCTTAAATAAGGGCTAATGAACTCTAAAACATCTACACTAGACTCATAAATATCACAATCTATGTAAGCAATTGCAATTTTATCAAGCATTAATCTGGATGCAGTTTCGTTATTTAAAGATTCATTAAACCATCCATTGGTAATTGTGACCTTAGACATATCTAGACCAGCAGCAGATATTCTGTCTCGAAAAAGTTTTTCACTTGCGCTATATGCCCCAGGAAAATATTGAATTGGATTTGAGGTATTTTTTGTTTCTGGCAAGCCTTCAAAACTATCGAATGCATGAAATTTCATATTCATGAATATATTTTCTTTGCCTGTGGATTTGGCTCCACCTTGATAGAAGGCATTACTGTAATCTGATATTTGATTATATGTTTCGATAAAGCTCGTACCTTTATATACACCAAATTCTAGATAATCACCTTCTATTTGATTTTTTACAACATATGCAGCCGCCCACCTAAAAGCGTTTGTCTCATGCCATAACTGCTTTGATATATGAGGATATAAAACACTAGGCTCTATAATAACTTTTGTTAGAATTTTCCTTATGGGCCTAACAAAACTCTTAATAAAACTTACTACTTCCTTCATATTTATTCCTCTTGTAACATCAGCTCACTAATTCGTGATTATTATATATTAAAAACATTTAATTAACTTTTTTATAAACTTCTTATAATTTTTTAATATTTAATAGTTCAATAAAGTAATTCCAAGAAGGAACAGGTTTTATGTAGAGGGCAGAAATGTATACAAATGAACAAACTAAAAATCCTAAAATACCAGACAAAATGTTACTACTTTCGAGATATCCACTTAAAAAGATATTTAATATATATCCAGAAAATAGCATAAGTAGTCCGTAGGCAACTAAAGTTGAAATTTGTTCAAAGTAAACTAAAAATTTAATTTGTATTACTTTTATAGAGATCGAAGTGCTTGCTAGAAATAGAAAAAAGGTTGTAATCAATATGCTTACTGCAACCCAGAAAATACCAAACTGAGCACCAATAACGCATCCTAATATAGAAGCTATTACGAAAACAATATACATTCTAAATAATAAATCTACTCTTCCCACGGATTTCAAAGCTATCGTGTTGCACTTATGCATTGAAGCAAAAAGCAGCATAATACCAAAAACTGGCATAATTTGAGCCATTTCAAACCATTTTTCTCCTAATATAAATAAAACAAAAGGTTCCGAATATAAAACTAAGATGGTGCTTATAGGAATATAAATCATTGCAAATGATTGTGTTGACTTTAGATATAAAGACTTAATTCTTTCTATATCCTCTGTTAGAGAAGACATAGTTGAAAATAATACTGGAGCCATAAAGCCACCTATCAACTTAACCGGCTTTCGAAGTAAATTATGTGACTGAGAGTATACTCCACCTAAATGACTTCCCATTAAGTAAACTACTATAAATATCTCTGATCTTCTTTGAATATGATCTAAAATCTTTACTAAAGTTAAATAAGAACTAAAAGAAAAAATACTTTTGATATGATCAAAATTAAATGTTGCAGAAGGCATCCATCTTAATGATAAATTTACAATGATTGTATAAACTAGCTGACTAGATATACCTAAGAAAACGAGGCTCCAAAGCCCATATCCTAAAAAAGCCATTGTAATTCCAATAGTAGCTCCACAAATCTGAGAGACAATTTGTGCAAAAGCAATTGCTTTAAATCTCATATTTTTTTCTAAAAGTGCATGAGAAACTCTGTTTATGCCCGATAAAAAGATTTCAATTGAGAGGACATATATAAGTATCTCAACAACATCTTGCCCATACAAATTTGCAGCGCTTGATGCAATAGCTGACAGGATTAAACATACAAAAATGGCCAAACTTGTATTTAGCCAGAAGATACTACTAATGAAATTATTAGTTGGATTTTTTTTTCTTATTAACGCCTCTCCAGTACCTAATTCCGTAAATACATTGCTTATACCAGTGAATACCGTAGCCATAGCAACAAGACCAAAATCACTAGGGTCTAGGAGTCTTGCCATAATAATAATAACAATTATTGAAAGAAAAGCCTGGCCAAATCTTTTAAGTGCTGACCAACGAAGTCCACTTAAAAAAATTGATCGAAAGTTCTTATCTTTAATGTTCACATTTTTAATTTTTCTTGTCGGCTTGTTACGAATAGGATTTAATCATGGTTGCAATACCATCTTTTAAATCAACCATATCCCATTTACCAAGAATATTATTCATTAAAGATATATCAGCATATATGCCGTGAATATCTCCTGGCGTTCCGCCATCATATTTAACATCAATTTGTTTTTCTTGAGAGGATGCAAGCATTTTAATTATTTCTTTAACTTTAGTTGTTTTACCATTAGCAATGTTAATTATCTTTCCTTTGCTTTCATCGCAAGTTAAGCATCTTACAAAAGACTCTACAACATCATTGATATGGATAAAGTCTCTAAACCTATCAGCTGAGCCCTTAATATGTATACGGTTATCTTTTAACATCTGAGCAAGAAAAATGCTTACCATTCCTTGTCTTAGGTTATCCATGTTTTGGCCTGGACCATAAACATTAAATAATCTTAAACTTGTTGTATCAATTCCAAACTGCTCATAAATTCTCAAATAATGTTCGCTTGCAAGTTTTGCGACACCATAAAATGATTGCGGTTTACACTCTTCATCTTCTTGAACTGGTCGTTCAGGCTTAATTCCATAAACTGACATAGTGCTGGCATAAATAAATCTTTTACATTTATTTTTAATAGAAAACTTAAGCAAAAGCAATGTGGATTCTGCATTTGTTCTAATATCATATATTGGATCATCAAAACTTATTTCGCCAGAACTTTGTCCAGCAATATGAAAGATTGCATCATAAGGATTGTTTGGTATTTTTGAATACACATGTGGGTCACCACAATCACCTTCAACAAAATCAACTCCATCAGGAATATTTGAAGCATTTCCTGTACTTAAATTATCGATTGTAACAACTTCATTACCCTCATTTAGAAGACGAGCTGCTAAGGATGAGCCAATAAAACCCGCAGCACCAGTTACAAGATATCTAGCCATTATTTATATAATCCAACATTAACTTATCATCTTTCATTTTACTCTCAACAACTATTCTATCCTCTTCAGTGTCGACACTGAAAGAATCTGCTTCAGTCTTTACCATTTTAACCTTATCGCCATTTTCGATTATTCTCATCATATCAACAGACTCAATTTTTTCTAATTCTGTTTCTTCCATGTCATTAAATTTAAGAAGATACTC
>MDTC01231335.1_pt1 | contig 13421 bp, 6 predicted proteins | sample 811181 | NCBI WGS metagenome assembly MDTC01 (sample SAMN05326644, study PRJNA326480) | marine metagenome | isolation source: seawater | place: Pacific Ocean: North | collected 2011
CGGATGCAACCATAAGCTTCGATCCGAGGGCTAGGCAGACTTCCAAAAGCCGCTCTTCTCCCGGTTCGTTACGCAAGACCCTGAGAGCAGACTCGACTTCCAAGGCATTGCCTGCGGAAGTGGCCAGCGGTTCGTTCATATCTGTCAGCAGGGCGATCGTCGGGCACCCGGCGCCATTGGCCACTCGCACCAACGACTCGGCCAAAGCCCGGGCCTCTTCGGTTTTGCTGAGAAAAGCTCCCGTGCCCACTTTGACGTCAAGAACCAAGGCCTCCAAGCCCGCTGCCAGTTTCTTGGACAAGATGGAAGATGTGATCAGATCCACACTCTCCACGGTTCCCGTGAGATCTCGAATGGCGTACAGGCGTTTGTCGGCCGGCGCAATGCCCTCCGCGGCTCCGACGATGGCGCAACCCACCTCCCCCACGACTTTTTGAAACAGTTCGGGAGAAACTTCGGTTTGGTATCCCGGTATGGCCTCCAACTTGTCCAAGGTGCCACCGGTGTGACCCAATCCTCGACCGGAGACCATGGGGACAAACCCTCCGCAGACGGCAAGCGCCGGAGCCAGAACCAACGAAGCGTTATCGCCGACCCCTCCCGTGGAATGCTTGTCGATCACGGGCCCGGGCAAAGCCCAGGAACGAACCTGCCCGGAATCGCGCATCGCAAGCGTCAGCTCGATTCGTTCAGGCTCCGACAACCCATTTACGCAAACTGCCATGGCAAAGGCCGCGGCTTGGGCATCACTGACCGTTCCGTCCGCCAAACCATTGGCGAAGTTGCGGATCTCCGCGGCATCAAGGAGGGAGCCTTCCCTTACCTTGGCAAGAATTCTGGTGATGCTCATGCTCTAGGGCAAATGTTCGCCGGAAAAGGAATCGGGGAGCAATTGCCCTAGGGTCCGTCTTTCCCGTTCACCCTCCACACCGGCAAGTACGACCAGGGTTTCCGGGGAAGAGAACTCGGCGAGTTTCTGACGGCAGCCTCCGCAGGGAGCCACCGTCTCCGAGGAATTCGCAACCACCCAGATTTCATCGATCCCGGTTTCTCCGGCCGCCACCATCGCGGCGATCGCTCCGGCTTCGGCGCAGGTACCCTGAGGGTAAGCCGCATTCTCCACGTTGCACCCCACGAACTCTTTCCCACTCTTCGTGCGCAAAGCGGCCCCCACCTTGAAATTCGAATAGGGAGCATGAGCGTTTTGACGAACGGAAAGGGCTTTTTCGAAAAGGGTCATACTAAGTGATAAACGCGTTTGATGTTATCTTGGAAGGATGCCGGACAAAGAGCAAGGCAGGAGAACGTGAAAACTCGACCCTTGCCAGAAATCCGAAATCGTTGGAGAATTCCATTTCGCCCAAGATCTTATCAACGTGAATAACCTCGTGCAAGAAATACCCAGGAACCCAGGAATCGAGCTCGACCTCGACTGGGCCACATCGGTGCAAGCCAACACTTCGGCAATTGAAAGAAGGTGCAAGGCCCTGCCCGGTCGCAGATCGATCAAAAAAGCCAACCAGGCCGCTTGGTTGCTCAAGGCCATTACCTGCATCGATCTGACCACCCTTTCCGGAGACGACACCGAGAACCGGGTTCGGAGGCTTTGTCGAAAGGGTCGCTTCCCCGTGCGGGGAGATCTTCTCGAGCAACTGGGCATCGATCCTGGAAGCATCACGACCGGCGCCATTTGCGTTTACCATGAGATGGTCGGTGCCGCGGTTCGGGCACTCGAGGGGTCGGGCATCCCGGTGGCAGCAGTCTCCACGGGATTCCCCGCCGGACTCTCCCCCTATTCCCTGCGCCTTGCGGAGATCTCGGAATCCGTGGACGCAGGAGCCGAGGAAATTGACATCGTAATTTCCAGAAGACACGTTCTCACGCAGAATTGGCAGGCCCTTTACGATGAGATGAAAGCCTTTCGGGAGGCCTGTGGAGAAGCTCACGTCAAAGCGATTCTCGCGACCGGAGAGCTGGGTACCTTGCGCAACGTCGCGCGAGCCTCCCTGATCTGCATGATGGCCGGAGCCGATTTCATCAAGACCTCCACCGGCAAGGAAAGCGTCAACGCGACGCTGCCCGTCAGCCTCACCATGGTCCGGCAAATAAGAGACTTCTTCGACCGCACCGGCTTTCGCGTCGGCTACAAACCCGCCGGCGGAATCTCCAAAGCCAAGGATGCCCTCACTTACCTTGCTCTGATGAAAGAGGAATTGGGAGACCGTTGGCTACAACCCGATCTCTTCCGCTTCGGAGCCTCCAGTCTGCTTGGAGACATCGAACGCCAACTCGAACATTTCGTGACCGGTCACTACTCGGCCGCCCACCGCCACGCCATGGGATAAGGAACTATGAAAGTTAAGGAAATTTTGGAAACGATGGATTACGGAAAGGCTCCGGAAAGCCCTGATCAAGCCTTGGCTTGGATCACCAAGCATGAGGGCAAGATGAGTATGTACCTAAACGGCGAATCTCATCAGCCCTCAGGCTGCGAATTCTTTGAAAGCCGAAATCCCTCCAACGGTCGGACCTTGGCGCAAATTCCTCAAGCCACGCAGGAAGACGTTGATCTGGCGGTGAAGTCCGCCCGCGATGCTCAAACCGCTTGGGAGAATTTGGGTGGAGCCGGCCGCGCCAAGCATCTCTACGCCTTGGCCCGTCTGGTGCAGAAGCATTCGAGGCTTTTCGCCGTCCTCGAATCCATGGACAACGGCAAACCGATCCGTGAAAGTCGAGATATCGACGTCCCCCTCGTTGCCCGCCATTTTTACTACCATGCGGGAGCGGCTCAGTTGATGGACAAGGAAATGGCCGATCATCGGGCAATTGGCGTGGCCGGTCAGGTGATTCCCTGGAATTTCCCACTCCTGATGCTTGCCTGGAAAATCGCCCCCGCTCTCGCCATGGGAAATACGGTGGTGCTCAAGCCTGCCGAATACACTTCGCTCACCGCTTTGTTGTTTGGAGAAATATGTCGCGAAGCGGGTCTTCCCAAGGGCGTGGTCAACCTCATCACCGGAGATGGACGTGTCGGTGAGATGCTGGTCACTCATCAAGGAATCGACAAGGTCGCTTTCACCGGATCCACCGCAGTGGGAAGAAGAATTCGGGAAGCCATCGCGGGGCAGGGCAAGGAACTCACTCTGGAACTTGGAGGAAAATCGCCTTATCTGGTTTTCGATGACGCCGATTTGGACAGTGCGGTCGAGGGATTGGTGGACGCCATCTGGTTCAACCAGGGACAAGTCTGTTGCGCCGGATCCCGTCTCTTCGTTCAGGAGGGAGTGGCGGAGGTCTTTCACAAAAAACTCAAAGACCGCATGGATAAGCTCCGGGTGGGTGATCCTTTGGACAAGTCCATCGACTTGGGAGCGATCGTCGACCCCAAGCAACTCCAATCCATAACCAACTTGGTCGAAGATGGCCTCAAGGAAGGGGGGACGGTCCACGTCGGAGCCTGCGAACTTCCCGAACTGGGATGCTTTTATCCCCCTACCCTCATCACCGAAGTCGATCCTGCCTGTCGATTGATGCAGGAAGAGATCTTCGGACCCGTTTTGGTTGGCACGACCTTCCGAACGCCCGAGGAGGCGGTGGCTTTGGCCAACAATACCCGCTATGGATTGGCCGCTTCGATTTGGACCGAAAACGTCAACCTTGCCCTTGATCTGGCCCCCCAGATCGTTTGCGGAGTAGCGTGGATCAATTCGACCAACCAATTCGATGCCTCCGCCGGTTTTGGCGGGAGAAGAGAAAGCGGTTTCGGACGGGAGGGCGGATGGGAGGGTCTGCGCGCTTATGCCCGACCGCGTCACTCGTCCGAAGAGACCCTCGCAACCATCGAACCCAAGACCGGTTCCCCGGATCCGGCGGCTTCCGAGATTGACCGAACTCCCAAACTGTTCATCGGAGGCAAACAGGCCCGTCCCGACAGCGGATATTCCTATCCGGTCTTTTCCGCGCAAGGCAAGGAACTAGGGCTGGTCGGTCATGGAAACCGCAAGGATATACGCAATGCGGTGGAAGCGGCTAATTCCGCGAGAGCTTGGGCGAAATCCACCGCTCACCTGAGGGCTCAAATTCTCTATTACCTGGGAGAGAACTTGGCGGTGCGGTCCGAGGAATTTGCAAAACGCATCGCATCCATGACCGGGGATGACCTGGCTTCCGCCAATCGAGAGGTCGAGCTTTCCATCGATCGGCTCTTCACCTATGCGGCTTGGGCGGACAAGTTCGATGGAGCGGTACACGGCGCCCCGTTGAGGGGAGTCGCCCTTGCGATGAACGAACCGGTCGGAGTGATCGGAATGATCTGTCCGGACGAAAATCCGTTGCTTGGCATGGTTTCTCTTCTGGCCCCCGCTCTCGCCATGGGTAACGTCGTCGTAGCCATTCCATCCGAACCTTTTCCACTTTCAGCCACCGATTTGTATCAGGTTTTCGAAACCTCCGATCTCCCCTCAGGAGTGGTCAATCTGATCACCGCCAAACACGCTGAGGTGGCGGAGACACTTGCCGGTCACATGGATCTGGATGCGGTTTGGTATTTTGGGTCTTCGGGCCAGTCCGAAATCATTGAAAAAGCCTCCGCAACCAACCTCAAACGCACTTGGGTCAACCACGGTTTCGCCCGGGATTGGCTGGATTCCATGAAGGGTGAAGGGAAGGAATTCCTCCATCAGGCGACCGAGGTGAAGAACGTTTGGATTCCCTACGGAGAATAGTTCATACCATCGGTGAATGAAATTTTTTCAGGTTTTTTTCTAAGAAATCTCCGATCGGTTCGTCCTACTCTTCACTTCCGCAAGCCTTTTTCCTGATTAATCCGCAAACATCAATGCAATGAAATTAAAAACCCTCCTCCGCCTCCTCCCTCTTACGCTTGGATTCACTGAAGCGACTTTGGCAAACTCCATCGGATATATCGAGGATTTCGCTCTTTCTCCCGATCGATCCGAGACCCTTCGGGATTTGATCCCCGGTACCAGGGACTTCTACTACTATCATGCTCTCCACGCCCAAAACCGAGGCTCCCATCTCGACGTCGAGCGGATGCTCTCCGCATGGACAAAGCGCTACGGGGAAACCTCGAGAGTCCGAGAAATCCGCAACCGGCAAGCTCTCTTGACTTACGACAAAAACCCAAGCAAATCCCTGGCTTACCTAATGGATAGACTTCGTCTTCGCTTCAACCACAGTCGGCTTGTCGAAGGCAGAAAACCCGCCCATCCCACAAAACTGGACCCGAAGGACGTCTCGTACGAATGGTTCTACCAGAATGCGGTCAAAGAGAAGAACATGCAGGGGTTTGAACAACGAGGCCTTCGAAACGTCGATGCCTCCAAGCTCAACGCCGTTCTTCTGCAGGATTTCCTGAAACGGCTCGTTTACCCGGACGTTCCCAATCTCACGAAGCTGATTCACATGGATTTGCGGGACCCCAAAAGTCGCGGTTTCGGATCATTGCAGATACACCGCAATCTAACCAAGACACAATTGGAAGAGCTTCTGGAATTGGATCCCAAACTTCTCAGCTCCAATCTTTTCGTTCAAAGCTATCTCTCCCGCCTTCGTCCGTCTGCGGACATAGATACAGAGGCGGAAACGTCAGAGAAAACGGACTGGCTCAACCGGCAAATTCTTTTTGTGAAAACTCTTTCCCCGGCATTCAATTCCCTCAAGGCAAACGTTTTGTACAATTTTCTCGCCCACAAGAGATCTCTTGGTGATTGGGACAGGGAAATGCTCATGGAATATTTGGCCTTACCCCGTCCGGTTTCCTATTTGCGAAAGGAATGGATCCAATCACAAATGAAAGAGCCGGGAGCCCGGCCGGTTAATTTTAACGAAGATTTCATCAACTACGGATGCTATCCGCCCATCCGCCAGGACCTTCCGCTTGTCCGCTCGATGCTCCTCCATTTCTTCAAGGAAGACGCAAACTTTGATTCGTTTTCGAAATTTCTTACGGATCAGTTTCTCAAACCAATTTTTGCCGAGGCAAAGCTGACCGCGGGAAAAGGAGATGCGGAAAGATGGTTTTCCATGCTTTCGACCGGGCAGCTCAAAAGCCTTAAGGAAAGAACCGATTTGTCTTTTGCTCCCGACAACGGGCGAAGCTTTGCCCCCGACGAAAAGGTAAATCTCAAAATTTGGACCAAGAACATCGATAAACTGATGGTCAAGGAATTTGAAATCAATGCCTTCAACTATTACCTGAAACACGGTAAAGAGGTCAGCACTGCCATCGAGTTGGACGGTCTTTCCGCCACCCGCGAGCGGTTGATCGAAAGCGACCTTCCTCCGATCCGCCGAAACCTGCGAACCGTCTCTTTTCCCGATCTCAAAAAGAGAGGTACCTATGTGGTGGAATTCATCGGCAACGGAATTTCCAGCCGAGCCCTGGTCCGCAAAGGCGCCCTTCGCTTGCTCGGTAAAATCGGTCCGGCGGGGCACGAATTCAAAATCCTTGACGAAAGCAACCGTCTGAAGGAAAACGCCACGCTTTGGCTGAATGGAAAGGAATACTCACCCAAGAATGGCGTCATCCTCATCCCGTTCAGCAACGAACCGGGCAATCGTACGGTCATCCTCAGGGATGGGGATTTTGCGAGCCTTGCCCGCTTCGCTCATCTTGGAGAAAACTACAGCCTTAAGGTTGGTTTTCACGTCGACCGCGAATCCCTGCGCGCTGGAGAAAAAGCGTCCCTGCTGATCCGTCCAAGTCTTCGCATCAACGGATTCCCCACCTCTCTGAAGCTATTGGAAGACTGTAAGCTCGTTCTCATTACCTTCGATCATGACAACCAACCCACCCGGATGGAAGTACCCATTGATCAATTGGATTCGACCAAGGAATACGTCCACGAATTTCGGGTTCCCGAAAGAATGCAACGTCTTCAGGCGTTTCTCGAGGCGAAGGTGGAAAACCTAAGCGCCGCGAAAACCATCGATTTGAAAGACGGTTTTTCGATCACCATCAACGGCATGGATCATGGGAACGAAGTGGCCATCCCGCTCCTTCATCGATCCGCAAGTGGATTCGTTCTGGAAGTTCGTGGAAAAAACGGCGAGCCCTTGGTCGACTATTCAATGCCTCTTACCTTCAAACACGTCGACTTCAGAAGAACCCGAACCCATACCTTGAAAACTGACCGGGAAGGAAGAGTCGGGCTAGGTCTTCTTGCCAATATCGAGTGGATCCAAGCTCAAGTCGCCAATCCTCGAAAATGGATGCTGGAAAAACTCGCAAGGGGAAGATCGACCTTACCCACTCTGCTTCACGCGATCCAAGGAGAGACCCTCACCCTCCCCTTTCCAAGGCTCGGAAACCGTTTCAAAGCCAATGAGTTTTCCCTTTTCGAAAAAAGAGCGGGAGGAGATTTTGCCTTCGATCATTCGGATAAAATCCGCTCTATGCCCGGACTGATCGCACTGGCTGGCTTACCCGCGGGAGAGTTTGAACTTCATCATCACCCAAGCTCCCACAGCCTACGCATTCGCGTGATCAAAGGGGAGAAGAAGTCCGGCTTTGCAGTTTCCCCGAACCATATTCTTGAACGAACTTACGGAGCTCCGTTGAGCATTGCCTCGATCAGACCGGAGAACCAGAAACTCGTCATCCGATTGTCCAATGCCCTACCCTCTGCCCGGCTTCACGTTTTTGGAACCGCATACCTCCCCCCCTTTGATGCCTACAGGCTTCTTCAAACGGATCCCATGCCTTCTCCTTCATCCATGGATTTCTCGCCCCCCCAAACCCGTTACGTCGAAGAACGGGACATTGGGGAAGAGTACCGCTACGTCCTCGAACGTCAGAGCATGTCCAAATTTCCGGGTAATCTGCTCGCCCGACCCGGGCTGATTCTCAATCCCTGGTCCGTTCGAAAGACTGAAACGGGAATGAAGGAGGCTGAATCCGGCAAAGATTACGAAGACTTGTTGGAGGCGGCCGATCAAATAAGACCGGCGGCCATCAACGCGATTGGCGGAATTCAAGGTGGGCTCAGAGATCAGGCAAACCTTGACTTCCTCGCTCACGGAACCCTCTTGCAAAGCAATCTCCGACCCAATGAAGACGGGGAAATCAGTATAGAAATTCCAGCGGGCAAGGGATACCGGATGCTTCGTTTGATCGCCCTGGACCCCATCCGGCAGGCATCGTTGGATATCCCTCTGCCTGACTCGCAGACCCTCCGGCGGGAGCTTAGAATGGCGACGGATTTGAATATGGATACTGCGTATGCGAAGAAGAAACAAGTGACCAAACTGATCGCGGAAGAGGGCTTTCGGATTGATGATTTCACCACCGCCCGGTTCCGAGCCATCGATTCCCTCAAGGATGCCTATGATCTGCTTGTGACCCTGAATTCGAATTCCCAATTTCGGGAATTTGAATTCTTACTTGATTGGCCGAATCTCGAAAAAGAGGAAAAATCCGAAAAATACCGAACCCATGCCTGCCACGAACTTCATTTTTTCCTCTACCGAAAAGATCCTAATTTCTTTGACGAAGTGATCAAGCCTTACCTGAAAAACAAGAAGGAACCGACCTTCGTGGACGATTGGCTTCTGCAGAACGACCTCTCCAAATACCTCGAGCCCATACGGTTCGATCAACTTAATGCCTTTGAGAAAGCCTTGCTTTCCACGACCCGATTTGCCTCAGCCAGAGAAATCAGCCGGCATCTCTCGGACAAGACCGAGATGGCCCCCCCCGACCTTGATCGTTTCGATCGACTCTTTGAAACTGCGCTGCAAAGTTCATCCATGGAGACGAAAGGAGGCGATTTCCAACAACTGGATCGAGTCGCCGCAAAAGCCAAATCAGCGATGAAGAACATGGCCTTTCGAAGGACCGCTAGTGTTGCGGCGGCTCCTGTTCCCTTATCGGAAGGCTTGCGGTTGAACTCGTCCATGGATGGAAGAGGCGAATCCGCTCAAAGCGAAATAATCAAAAAGCTTTCTCTTGACGAGTCCGCCGATTTCGTAGATGCCTCCGTCTCGCTCAAAGGATCCATGGCCCCTAACGCGCAGCTCGAAGCCGAGTCTTTTGCGAGTGAAGCGTTTTACCCATTGGAATCGAGCTTGGGACTTCGCGCGCAAGCCCGCACCTTTTACCGCAAGACCGGTGAGGTCATGGAGTGGGCCGAGAGTGATTACCATAAGGTAACCCGGGCCAATGCGCGAAATCCGGGCCTGGTTCCCCATCATTCCTTCTGGAGCGATTACGCATTGCATCTGGCATCGGGAAAAAAAGGTCCTTTTCTTTCGGGAAATTTAATCTACGCGACCAAGAACCCGACTGAAATGCTTCTCGCCCTGGGAGTGCTCGACTTGCCTTTCGATCCTCAGGAAACCGAAACGGAAATAGACGGAAGATCGGTCACCCTCGAACCCAAGCAAGGTTTGCTGCTCTTCCACGAACAACTGTCTCCCTCCGAAAAAGCCAAGAAAAGCGAGGTTCTGATCAGTCAAAGACACTACCGGCTCGATTCACGCTACCGTTATGAAAAGGGAGAAAGAATCGACAACTTCACGGACGAGGAATTTCTGCCGGGCATTCCCTACGGTTCAATCGTTGTCCTGACCAACCCAAGCTCCTCCCGCCGAAAACTCCGTCTGCTTCTGCATCTGCCCAACGGGTCCTTGCCGCTTAACCGCACGAAAACCGTTCGCAGCATTCCCATTACGCTGGATGCCTACTCCACTCAGACCTTCGAGAGCTCGTTTTATTTCCCCGAAAAAGGGGTCTTCGAAATGTATCCTGCCCGTGCATCCGCAGGTGGGCAATCCGTGGCCTCGGCTCCGTCAGTCTCCTTCAAGGTGGTTGAGGAATTGAGTGAAAAAGACAAAAGCTCCTGGGCATGGATTTCTCAAAACGGAACCGACCGGGACGTTCTCGACTACTTGAAGGCAAACAACCTAAACCGCGCGGATCTTTCCAAAATTGCCTTCCGTTTGCGCAAGAAAAGCGAGGGAGGTTCGGGAAAAGCCTTCTATGATAGCCTGCTCCAACTACTGGAAAACCGTTACCATTATCATTCCACGCTTTGGTCCTATTCCCTTTACCACCAGGACATGGACCGATTCAAACCCTTCCTCGCCAAGTCCTCCCTTGCCAGCCAATGCGGATTATGGATCGACAGTCCTCTGCTCAAGCTCGATCCAACGGACCGTGGTTGGTACGAGCAATTGGAATATGCTCCCCTGGTCCATGCCCGCGCTCACCGCCTGGGAAAGGAAAGACGAATCCTCAACAACCGCCTTCATGCCCAATACCTGAAGTTGCTCGAGGTTCTCAAATACAAACCCACCCTCGATCAGCAGGACCACTTGGCTCTCTGTTATTATTTGTTTGCGCAGGACCGGATCGAAGAGGGATTGGCTCATTTCGACCAGGTTGAAAAAGAACAGGTGAGAGAGAAATTACAATATGATTACTTTGCCGTGAATGCGGCCTTTTATCGATTGGAACTTCGGAAAGCCGAAGAAATCGCCAAGCGATACGAACGATTCGGCATCGATCGATGGCGGACGTTGTTTGCCGAGGCTCGGGCTCATCTGAGCGAAGCCAAGGCCGGACTCGATCCGAAGATAATCGATGAGGAGGATCGTAACCAGCAAATGGACCAACTCGCGGACACCGAACCGACTTTCTCCTTTGAATTCCTCGGGGATCAGATTCGCATCGAACACAACAACATCGAGGGAGCCAGAATCCGTTTTTATCCGATGGAAGTCGAACTGCTGTTTTCTCGGCAACCTTTCGCAAAGAACGATGCGGAGCATTTCACGCTGGTCTCTCCCGATGGCGAGGAAAGCCTTGACATTGCCCAAGGGGAAAAAAGAACCACTTACCGCTTGCCTGAAAATTATCGCAGGCAAAACGTCATGATTGAAATTGAAGCCGGAGGAAAACGAAAGGCCCAAGCCTATTATTCCAACCGACTGAACGCAGAAGTGTCCGAAGAATATGGTCGCGTTCGGGTACTCGATAAGATTTCCGGCAAGCCAATCCCCACAGTTTACGTCAAAGCCTATGCCCGCATGAACAACGGTCAGGTACGGTTCTACAAGGACGGCTACACTGATTTGCGGGGCAAATTCGAATACGCATCGCTCAACACGGATGATCTCAACCAAGTTTCACGGTTTGCCTTGCTGATCATTGATCCGCAAGCAGGCGCCCAGATCGAGGAGGTCGCCCCGCCCACAAGGTAGCGCTGGCTTCGGACCACCCTCAATGAGCCTTGCCCAGTTGGGCAAAGTAGGAACGGGCGGCCTCATTGACACGGGGTGCAAGGAGAATCGTCGACCAAATCGTGGGGATTGCCATCAATCCGAAGGCGATGTCCAGAAAATTGATCACATCCCCCATTCTGACTAGAGAGGAAACGACGATGGTCAGCAAATAAAAACCAAGCATCGGCAAACGCGCCTTCTGTCCGAAAAGAAAACACCCGCATTTCACCACATAGTAGGAGAAACCGATCATCGAGGAAAAACTAAGGCAGAGAACCGCAATGAGCAACAGATAGGGTCCGGTTCCGGGTAACGCGGTTTCAAAGGCGGAGGTGGTCAGAAGAACTCCATCCTCCTGGCCCGATTGCCATGAATCGGTCACCAACAGAACCAACCCCGTGAGCGTGCACATGAGCAGCGTATCGATCACGGGTCCCCACATGGCCACCAATCCTTCGCGAATCGGCTCTTTGGTTCTCGCCGCCCCGTGGGCCATGGCCTCCGTACCCATTCCGGCCTCGTTGGAAAACGCGGCTCGGCGAACTCCGGTTACGATGACCATGCCCAGTGCCCCTCCGGCCATGGCCCTACCCGTAAACGCGTCCGATAAAATCACTGCAAAGGCAGGAAGAATTCGTTCGGCGTAAAGCGTCAGAATGAGCAGGGAAACGGCCGCATAAAGGAGAATCATTCCGGGAACCAGTCGGGCAGCCACCGATCCGATTCGACGAATCCCTCCAATGACCACCAGACCCACCAGAAAGGCCAGAAGAAGACCGAAAAGCCCATTTCCGAGTAGGACTGCATTGCCAGAACCCACGAACCAACCCTTAGGTTCGAAAAACATCGATCGAACGATTTGCGTTAACTGGTTGGACTGCAAAAGAGGAAGACAGCCGAACGTTCCGCAGGTGGCAAAGAACACCGCGAGGGGTTTCCATCTGCTGCCCAAACCTTCGCTTATGAAATACATCGGGCCACCCTGCTCCACTCCATCTTCATCTTTCCCCCGATACATCACCGCCAAAGAACAGGTATAGAATTTCGTGGCCATTCCCAACAAGGCGCAAACCCACATCCAAAAGAGGGCTCCGGGCCCTCCTTGAGTGAGGGCAACCGCCACTCCGGCGACGTTCCCCATGCCCACGGTCCCGGAAAGAGCGCTGCACAAGGCCCGAAAATGGGAAACTTCTCCCGGAGCATCCGGTTCATCGCACTTACCCAAAAGCAAAGCCAGCCCATGCCCAAGATACCTGAAGGGAGAGAAACGAGAAAATACGGCAAAGAAGAATCCGCCTCCAAGAAGCAAGTAGAGCAGATTCCCCCAAAGCCACCCGGATAGTTCATAAAGTGTTTCGGACATTCCCCCTTACTCTGCCAGTTTTGTAACCAGGGTCACGCAAGAAATTCTCTTTATTGCTTGTCGATTCCACCTGGGAGGATTGAATGAAGTACATGATCGCGCCGATTAAAAAAAGCGAACCCAAGAATGTCTTGGGCGAACCGTTGCAACCCTGCTGCAAACGATTGAGTACGGGCTGGTACCGCAACGGCAGTTGCGAGACGGATCCGAGCGATGGTGGCCGACATGTGGTTTGCGCCCAAATGACCGAAGAATTCCTCGCCTTTAGCCGCGCCATGGGCAATGACTTGTCCACTCCTATTCCGGAATACGATTTTCCGGGCCTGAAAGCCGGGGATTGCTGGTGTCTCTGCGCGGCGCGTTGGCAGGAAGCTTTCGAAGCCGGTATGGCGCCCAAGGTCAAGCTTGCCTCCTGCGAGCAGTCCGCCCTGGAAATCATCGACCTCAAAGACCTCCGAGCTCACTGCTTGGAGGATTGATGTAAATGAATCGGAGGCTTTTTCTGAAGTCCTCCGGATTGGCGGGAATTTCTTCGGCCCTTTGGGGGCAAACGGCATCGGATTACAGGGTTGGCATAATCGGTCACACCGGTCGGGGGAATTTTGGGCATGGGCTGGACAAAATGTGGAAATTGCATCCCAAGATATCGGTAGTTGGAGTTGCGGATGCGAATCCTCAGGGACTTCCAAAGGCCTTGGAAAGAACAGGTGCCGAGACCGGTTACTTGAACTACCGTGAAATGCTGCAAACGCAAAGCCCCGACTTCGTGGCCATTTGCCCGAGACACGTCGACCAGCGCGTTGCCATGATCGAA
>MDTC01132131.1_pt1 | contig 13419 bp, 17 predicted proteins | sample 811181 | NCBI WGS metagenome assembly MDTC01 (sample SAMN05326644, study PRJNA326480) | marine metagenome | isolation source: seawater | place: Pacific Ocean: North | collected 2011
AATAAATTTCATAAAAAAAAGAAAGTTATATTTTTTTCCGCCATTTAGATTTTTTCTGAGATTTTTTTTGGGACAATTTTGATGACTGATGTGTATCGCGTGAGGCTCATGCCCGTGCCCGCGGTGAGCGATGGCGGAGACGAAGGTTTATACCTGCTGGACTTCATCGGAGCGCAGAGAGCAGGGGACGGCAGATATCACTTTGCTGATGCTATCATGAACTCACCTGAGCTCGCACTTGCAATAAGAGGAAAAATGCCCAGCACAAATCCACCAGGTTGCAAATACGGTGGTTGTTACTTCATATTGAAAAGTGCAGATGTTTCCATTTTTCATGAAATTTTCAAATCTCACAGCTACGTACGATCGCATCACGTTTTCGTCAGCAAGGATTTTCTGGTAAATTTTCTTTCCGTTATTGAAAGCTTGAAGGGTAACGCTTACGGCAATATACGTGAGAGAAGAAACAAACGCGTCTTCTTGAGGTCGGCGAGTACCTAACGTTTTGGTTCAGCTTGCACATCGTGGCGTCATGGACGTCGACAACGCTTCCGACATCAATTCAGCGCAAACATACCTAACAGCGGTTTTTGGATTACAGCGGAGAGAGAGTTTCATGAATTCTGTCGTTGTATCTGGAGGACATTTTGAAATTTTTCGCTTTTATCGTGTCGTCTGTGAGCAAGAGCCCGGACACTTTTCAGTTTGCTTTTCAAGGGAGAGGTATTGAATGATCCAATTATCGTATTGAGTATCCTCGCGGCAGCCATTTATGATTACCTCATTCTGACGACCAGTCGGCTGTATCAACGTGGTCGCGACGATGAAAAATGATATTCATTTCTTCTTTCGTCTTGGTCGTCTTGAACCTCGGGCGTTTCTCCGTCTTTGATAGTAGGAATCTGGCTCTGGTGCGGGTTCGTTTTCTATACCGTCGAATTTTTCACGAATCTTCCTGAAATCCTTAGAGAATTCACTATCGTCAGGGGGCGCGCTTAAAACATAATATGGGGAAAAATATCCTATTATGTTCTGTATTGAATCCATATTGTAATCGTATATCGCACCCATTGTTTTCAGATTGGCATTATGAGATAATTGCATTCTCTTCAAAGCATACACTTCTCTTTCTAACTGTTCCAAATCCTCCTCAAATTCGTATACCATCTCATGCATGTTTTGTACGTGTTGCGCTTGTCTGATCCAATGTGGTAGTGATCGCGACATCATTTTTAAAGTGATTCTTTTTTTTTTTTGAATGTTCTTGACACATGTCAAATGAAATTCAAAAGAAGGCTCGAGCAGTGCTGGAACGCATCGCATGATGAAGAATCTCTCCTCGTCGATCATCCCTTCGCTCACCGGAATCGGTGGCCGAATCAGTGACGAACAAGTGAGCGGCGTTAGCATATTCGTAGATGATCGCAACGACCAGACCGTGATTCTTAATTTTCCCACCGACACGGGCGATTGTGAAGTTTCTTGTATCCGGCTTAAAGTTTGCCCAGAGTTCCTTACGGACGAAGAGATGCACTTGGCTCCAGAAGATTGGGTGATCCAGGCTGAAGCTGATATTTTCAATTATCCGACCTATCTCCGTGAGTCTAATGTTCACCCTTTGTCTTACCGGTGCTGCAAGAAGTATGCGAATCAGTACTATTTGAAGTACGACGCGTGCCCTGGCCACACCGGATTCTGGGTCGAACTTCGTTTTCGTGCTTCTCAGCGGAAGAAGAGCAAGATGTCCGTTAAGAAGACTATCGAGAAGAAATAATCAGTTTTTCCGTGCTCCGATGCCACCGCGCATCTCGGCTTCAGCGTTGTGGAACCATTTGTAATGGTTGCTTTTCATGACTTGCTGTGCCCTTTTCAGATCGCGAGACATAGCTTCGATGGAGTGACTCTCGCACGCCGTTTCATGTTCTCAAACGAAAAAGAAGTTCTTAGCGCGACGATCAAAAATGTTATTCATTTCTTCTTTCGTCTTGAATGTCGTCTTGAACGTCGTCTAGAAGGTCGCGTTTTCTGACCGAAACGTTGAATATTTTTAATTACACCATCAGGTAAATTTTTACTTCTACCTAAATAGTGTCCACCGAATGGATGTGTAGAATCAAATAACATTAAAAATTGCCAATTAGGTATATCTTGCAAAACTTCTTCCGTTGTAGTAACCAGAACTTGAGTGTGTGTATCTTGCATATTTCCACCAGAAGGTCCAATAACTTTGGTGCGTTCTATAATATAACGTCCATTGCCGGATTTATCACGAACATATTCCCTTCCAGGTCTTGTGTACCAGTCAATCTGTGTGTTCTCTGCCTTGGCATAATTGTCTTCGTATTTATTAATCACTCTATCATCCATTTTAACTAGTAAAACATTTTTTTTTCGCGAGTTGCTGCTTACGCTCGCAGTCGAATCGTTCGAGGCAAATATGTCCTAAGGTCTTATTGCCAAAGTCAACGAAAAGATTCGAGCAGCACAGAGAAGCACGACGGCTCCAGATTTGCAGCGTATGGCGAAGTCTCCTCGTAAAGAAGACAAGCCAGCTAAGGAGGTACCGCGCGATAAAAAAAAAAATCTACATATCTTTATGTGATTAAGGAAATTTTTTCGTTGGTAATTGTCTAGCGCTCAATTTATCTGTTGTTCCCCGATTAGTGCTGTCTGAAAACGTTGTACTTAGGTCGATGATTCCTCAAGTCTCACGAGGCAGCTCAAGTCGTACAAGAAGAAGATTCAGATAAAGGATTCTAAGATTGAGGAGCTCAACGAAACGATCAAGAAGCTGAAGGAGAAGAAGGAGAAGAAGGATGAGCCAGCTCTCCGTGAGATTCTCGATGATGTCAAGAAGCTGCAGCGAATTTCGTCTCGCGTCGTCCAAGCGATCAGTGGCCACAAAGAAAAAAAGGAACCAGTCAGCGTGCTATTTGAATAAAATAAATATATATTTGTATATACAGATGAGTAGAAACAAAAGAAAGTATTCCTCGCGTTCATACACTAGATCAAAAACAAAAAAAAGAAGATCATCAAAATCATTCAAAAAAGTGAAATCGCGGACAAAGCGTAAAAAAACACCTTCGTGTGTAATAAAGGCAGCAAAGAGACTCCGCATATCAAAGAGGAAAGCACAAAAAAGTTATGACAGAGGCATAGGTGCTTGGCATACAAATCCTCGTTCTGTACGAAACATACGAGGAATTAAGGGTGGAAAAGGGAAAAAAATGTCTAGCCAACAATGGGCTTGCGCCAGAGTGAATAAACTAAGAAAGGGAGGGTCATATGACCAAGACCTACTTCGTTAGGTATTTACGCGCGGCACCTGGAGCATTTGCATGAAATTCATCGCCAAGAATGACGGGGACAAGCGCAGCAAGTCGAAGTGGTGGATGAAACTGCTCAACGCATACGACAAGAAGACGCTTGACGAAGAGCAAATCGCTAAATTGACGACAAGCGGCCTGGTCCACCCCGTACTTTTTCAAATTAATACATAAAAAAGATGTAACGTCAATTGAAAATGGACAATCCTGCAAGGCTCTTGCACCCCGAACTAGTGGAAAATCTCATTTTGTCTCTGAACAACTTGCCCAGCTCATTCTTAGGTCAATTCGATTGAAGAAGACATTCGTCGCGGCGTTCACCTGCAAGAGAATTCTAAGAAGCCACGAGTGCGACGTGCATCCGAGAGCAAAGGGCAGAGTGGCAAACTTGCAAAGAAGGCGAAGTTAAACGGTGTTGAAAAAGAGCGCTTCTACGGTCCTCCAGCTCCGTCGAAAAAAAAAAATGAAGATATGGAGGAGCTTGTCGACGTTCACCTTGAAACCGAGGAAGATCGTGACGCTGAGGATGATGATGACGACGCTGATGACGACGACGAAGACGCTGACGACGACGCTGATGACGACGACGCTGATGACGACGACGCTGATGATGACGACGCTGACGATGACGATGACGACGATGACGAAGATAGTGTCGACAAGGCCTAAGCGCCTTATGAGATGAGATTTTCGCGAATTCTGCGAAAATTTGGAAAGTATATTTTTTTGCGAAGTTCGGCGACTGGACCGAATTCTTTTCGCATCCGCGCTGCGGGTATTCCTTTTTGCGAAGTTCGGCTACTGAACTGAATTCTTTTCGCAATTTATCCGACAGATGATTTTGGCGTGGTAACTTCACGGCCCTTTCCGCCAACCTGGCAAAATTTTTTTAAAAATTTTACCGACTATGCTGTGCTTGGCTACTGAAGGTTGTGATACTTCTTGTGATTTAGGCACAACATCTTCATCATATATTACATATCTATTTTGTCGCTCTGGATCAAAATCCCTAGGTCTCAGTTTTTTTTTAACAACCACGATTGCGTATGTTGACGACAATTCATCGTTGTTACAAGCCGCGACAAATACGTTGCAGGAAGAAATTATCACTGATGAAGAGGCTCGAGGCTGCTTATGAGCGCACGTGCGGGTGTCGAGAGCGAGGAATCTCGAGCGGTCGATCGCGAAGAAGACGCACTGATGGCACTAGAGGCTTTATCGATCCTTTCCTCGCACGGTATACAATCGACGCTGCTTTGTATGCACCTCAATGCGGACGTTGGATACTTCAAAAGAAATTTTCCTGTGCAAGCTTCGCTATTGGCATGTGTTTGTAAAGATATGCATTCTAACTTAGGGTCGATTTTTGGAAAGTGTAAAATATGTTTTAAAGCTGCGGAGTGGATGATAGAAGAACTAAATGATTATGACAACGGGAGACGACCTCAATCATTACTGCGTATGGAAACATACATAATAACACACACATTTGATTTTGTTCCAACATACGCATATGATTGGGCTGAGGAGATGAATATGAAAGGTAAAATTTGTCGTATTTGTTTACAGTGTAATGACACACATCATGTCCCCTGTTTTTTTTGCAAAAAATGGTCGTGCTGTAATTGTAATCTTAAGTACGATTTGAATGATTACGATTTGAACGATTTTGATGTTGGTAGTATTGAACGTGTTTTACTGATTTATTTCTTTACTCATGTAAATAGAGACTATGGGCGTCTATTTTATGTGTGTGGTAGATGCCTGACCTCGGAGGGTAAGGCTCGACTTTGGGATAAGTTTGGAATTCGCGTAAATTTATTAAAAATTCCTTACAACATCGTTCAAACTCTCGACAGACTGATTAAGTTTGAGCTACTGTGCAATGAGTTCATTCCTGATGAAGTATGGCACAACTTTTACGAATCAGAAGATGAGATTCCCGGTATGTGAGTCCTTTCCTCTCTTTTTCGCGAAGTTCGGATGGAACCGAATTCTTTTCGCGTCTGCGCAATTCTTTTTGTGATTAGTTTTTGCGAAGTTCATTCATTGAATTCTTTTCGCGACTTGTCCGACAGATGAGCGTTTTTACTTTGGCCGTTGATTACGGTAGACATAAACACCCAGGGATGCTGTGTCCATGCGGGACGTAAAATTTCGCCTTTTGAAAGAAAACGTTGAGCCACATAACTTTTTCACCCAACCAAATTTTTAATTTCATCCTCGATTTTTTTTTGAGCTGATGGTACAATTTTATTTGTTGGTGGCAAAATGAGTAAAACATTTTTTCTTGTCTTTGTTCCACGTAGGCGCGCATTTTTCCACTCTTTTTTAATACCAAGCGCAAGATCTAATTTCCAACCCATAACTTGGTAATATATTTTATTTTTGTTGTAGTTGTAATATATCGCATCAGAAACTGATTGGTCACCAGTACAAAAAAGATTTCCGCTACAATTTTTCCAAGCAGATAACATTTGCAGATATGGAATTGGGAATTTTCCACCGACAAGCACCACATTTTCGCCTTTGTCTTCATCCTCATCCAGTCGGACATTTTTAACCCTTCTTGAAGTGTTTTTTTTGTACCAATTGTACACAATTGGATTGCAGTGAACTTCCAAAAGCGTTTTTGTTTTTTTGAAAGATTTGAAATATTCATGTAATTGAAAATTTAAAGCTTGTGTTTCATTGTCGGCTGCATACGCGATTGTGAATTTAAAATTTCCGTTGTCATATTTTTCGGGGATTAACATGTTTGGATATATCAAACCTGCTTCACCAGCTCCTATACTCAGGACGTCTCTGTGATCGTTTTCTGGGTGATTATACTCAGTCATAATCAGTACATTTTTGACCTTGAAAGATAACATCACACTAATATCATAAACACTTGGAATAAAATCCGTTTGTAGTGGCGCATTAATGTAAATATCATTCTCATTTAGAGATTTAGATAATTTGGCGGGAACACGTATATTTGAAAATCTTCGACATTGACTTTTCGCATTTGTTATTTCTGTTCCATTTTTAGTTACAAAACTATGTATTTCATTTGTATCATTTGTGAGCATTGTGAAATCTTTTTTTCTGGTTGTGAAAAGTATAACATCATATGTTTTTTTTAACATGGCATACAACTTATATGCATATACGACGTCACCGAAACCATTACAGGGAGCATTCAAAATCACAATTTTCATTTTAATTATGTACTTTTTTTTTTTTTTATGAATTGTGTTACGAGTAGATGAGTATTTCGACAAAAATCGGCGGCGTCGACGATAACGAGTAATGAATGCCTGATGGAAATGCATCGCTCCGTGGGACCGAGATCAAAGTTCAATGTTTGTCCGGAAATCTGAAAAAACGTAGGACACTACACTTGAATTCTCCATTTGAAATGAAAAAAACTTGACTAGGCTCGAGGATTGTTCCGTGGCTATGGCTTGTCTTTTAACGCATGTGTGGGGACACGTTTGTGCAGCGTGTGTGCCTCCTAAGCGAGAAAGTTGGGAGATTTCTAAAGAGTGGGATCTCGAAGAAGTCTATGAATCGGTCTACGGAAAAGGTTTCGACCTCTTGGATTCGTGGACATACCCTGGAGAATTCATCGTAAAAGGTTTGCCTATGTACCGCACCACAGGTTCCGTGGAAACAGTTGTTGACGTTGAGACTGGTTACACAATTAAACAACTGCAAGACACTTCCATTGAGCAGAGCAAAGGTATCGCAGAACCTCTCGGCTCGAGCCACGACGAGTTGGAGTCTTTGGTGTGGTATATGAGCAGATCTTCGATCGATACCCGTAGTTCTACGGTGGAAGATTGTTGGGGTATTCCTGAAGACGAATCACGTGGCGCGATGATTCCGCCTCCTCCGGGCTTGTACGCCAAGAAGTGCTATTGTGAATCGAATATTTGCCAACATGGTTGGTTTGCCCGTGGTTGGGAATGTCCTACGCTTACAAGTCAGGTCCGTGCGACCAAACGGCGGATGGCGATTGAACGGGATGTGCGCAAGAAGCGAAAGCTCGCGAAATACAAGCAGCCAGCAGTGCAGCCAGCTGTGCAGCCAGCAGTGCAGCCAGCAGTGCGACCAGCTGTGCAACCAGTCCGCAAAGTGAGGACCTCCGGTTGCAAACCAAGAGTCTCGATGGCTGTGCTGCAGCGGGCTGTGTGACGTCCTCTTCAGAAATCGTCTGCGCAGCAGAGCTTTAAATAATCGATAAAATTGTTGAGATTGGGTTTTGGGTATTGCTCTCGATCGAGGACTGATATCGATTGATGACTCCTCTGGTTTTGTCTTCCAATCCCTGTTCGAAAGGAATAATTGCAGATTGATGTTGGGTTTTTTTTCGCGTTGACTTCGGTCTTTTTTAGCGCTGACTTCGGCCTTGTGGCCGCGCGTTTTGTGTTGATTTCGCAGAACTGAATTATTTTATCGATAATTACGCGCGGTGAAGCCATCTGTGAAGCCATGTGTAGCTATCTTTGAATCTGTGTGATGTATTTTTTCTTTGTCACTTTGAATTGATGCTGTCAAGTCCATTATGTAGTTTGATTCAAATGCATCAAAAGCTGTCAAGTGACGCATGTATTTTGATTTTCGTCGCTCCCAAGTATCACTGAAATCCGCGAATGGTTCTAGGGGTGAAGGGCAATGGTGTGGGTCGTAAGATATCGGCCGGAATTTGAAAGACTTTTAAACCTTGACGGAAACTTCGGTCGAAGAGAATTTTGGTGGACGACATTTAGATATAAGAATAAGACTTATTATGTCTTTGATTCGTGGCACGACTTGCACAGCGTGAAAATCCACATATCGGTGGTAAAAGATTTAATACCACGTTTAAAAAAACATGGATATAACGTGAGAATGTTTGAGGAAAGTACTTTTATCCACAATAGTAAATACAGTTATCTATGGTCGTGACCCACCAGTTCATACTGGATCTACATTTTCCGATAAGCTGGGTTTTCTATCCATTTTCTCATTTTCCGATAAGAATATTTGGCGTGCTTTCGGTGGTCAACGGAAGCAGCGTTTCTTGGCTCTAGACTGCTCCCGCGCTATGTCTTCTCCGTCTCGACCTTATGGAGCGGGAGAATTCTACAGTAGCCAAGCTGGTACTTTCACGGGTGCGCAGCGCCGAGGACCCAGCTCCCCAGTCAAAGGTCAGGATTTCGAAGTTCTGAGAATGTTTGATGAATTAGAGAATGATCCACATAGTCGCCTTTTTCCATCCGATAGAAAGCGTGCGATAAGTATTGTGCTGAAATTGAGTCATTCTGATCTCAGATCTCTGCTGAAGCATCGCATCGAAGCCTGTAAGTGGCTTAATCGTAAAGAGATCGACTGTTTTGTACATCAAGTTGTCAACATTCGATTTTCATCGAAAAAAAAAAGGGCCGTTCACTTTCGGAAAAAATTGATCGATTTAGAGATGACGGCAGAGATGAATTATCTTCTGATTCGTCAGATTTCGATTTTAGAATTCACGGAGATATTGAAATTATACAAAAAAAGAAACAGTGCCGGAGATACTTTTCGCCGGCTTGCCGATACTTTGCTGGATGATATCCACATGACAGTTTCGTACAACTTTTGGCGAACTTCTTTGAAACAGTCTTCTCAGCAGATGCCCGTACCGAATGAATGGGTTGTTAAAGATGTGGAATTCAATTCTCCCTGTGCAGCGATGTAATTTTTTTTTGAAAACGTGTACTTCGGATAATCTCTTTTGCGAAGTTTGGCTTGCCAAATTCTTTTCGCATTGACTCCGACTGAATTTTTGGCGTGTCACCCACACGATAACTGGGAATCTATTCATACGTTCTCCGCGTGCGTTCTTATTCATGTGAAAGGAAGTGTGGGACGTTTGCGAAAGGCTGCATTCCAAATCTATTTGAGCTCGCGCGGCTCTAGCATCTTCGCATCTTGCAGCTCGAATGTACTAGTCCAAACTGTTTTCTATTGCGTTGATATTTGACGATATTTTATTTTTTTGTCGGAACTTCGCATCGAAAATTTGTACGTAATAATCTACTGTATCAATGTGCTGACTCATTTTTGTAGTGTCGCTTTTTGCTTCTCGTATGTCGTTTGCAATATCATTCAGTATCAAGATAATTTTGTCAAGCTTTTCATTGATTTCATTCATTTTATATCGTATTAGAAAATTTTGTGGGCTGAAGTCCAGATCAATCCTGCCACAGTCTAAAGGATAAGTTTAACAATTCCCATCTTTGAATGCAAGGCTCAGGCGCGCTTGCCATGTGGTACGATTACCACCGTGATTGGGGCACCCCCGCTTACTATGGCTACGCGTACACTGGGTCAGCGCGACTACTTTTTTTTTTTCTGTTATATAAGTATATATGTGGTCGTTTCCAATTCAACAACAAGAAATTGACCTCGATTTGATCCCACAAGATCAATTAAATGCTTTTGTGATATCGTATTTTGACGTTCACGATTCAGATTTCCACCGTTTATATCGACTACTTACGCAGAAAGGTTATATTGTAAACAAAATAAACATTTTCGAAAACGAAATAGACCAAATTTATATGAGTGTACCACGACAGCACATGTCAAGAAGACAAAATATGAGAGAAAGAATGCTGCAGGAACAAATTGATAATCTCTACAACCAATTAGCCTCCATTAATGACCAAATTGCTCCGCTCAAAACCAGAAAACCTCGTTTATATGACAGTGTGATGGAGTTTTTAAGATTTAGAGCAGTAAGTAGTGTAATAGCGACCAATCTACCGCCAGCACCAACGCTGGCGAATCAAGGTGGTGTAATGCAAAAAAGACTCAGTCTCTGGCGAGACAGCGGGGTTAAAAAAAAGCATTCTTACAGGGTTTAATAGTGGCATTACAGTCGTAGATTTTTTTATCTCATCGTAAGCAAAAAAAAGGTGGACGGATCCCCGATCTGGCTACAACCACTCTCGCGCCGAAGTCGAGCACTTCGGCAATCCGGCACTTCAGCAATCTAGCACTCCAGCAATCCAGAACTCTACGGTGGAGACACAAGAGGTTGCAGAATACAATGGAGAAGCACATGCGAATCATGCGAATGGAGAAGCACATGCGAATGGAGAATACAATAATGACGAATCAACAGAGGAACCCAAAAAAAAAGGGAAGAGAAAGAAGTTTGTGGATTTTAAAAGAGATGAATTGGAAAAGATTGGCGATGATGTGTCTCTTTGTTACATGTGCGCACGCAACGACAATCAGCTCTTCCAATGCAAATGTGGCCGCGTCTACTGCCGCGAGTGCATTCGAGAGTACATGAGTTTCCTTGATGAAAGGGAGAAAGAAATGGCGAGGAAACATTCTAAGCGGAAAAAGAAGCACGAAGGACCGCAGAAGAACGAGGAGAACGAAGCACTACAAGAACCGCACGATGTTCGTCTCATTGAGTGCCCAGCTGAAACATGTGTGCTGCAGATTCGTGAAGGTTGGCCCGACGTCAAGCCGGTGACCACCACAGATGTTCTGAAATACGCCGAGCAGCTATACGCCGTAGACCATGAAGAATGCAAGCCCCAGCGCGTGCGAGCTATCAGAGCACTCCGCGTGAGGAATAACACATTCATCCTGGAAAACAGGATGAATGTGTCATGTTGCAAAAACAGTCTCTTCGATGTTTACGAGATTCAAGGAAAATGGGCTTACGCTGTTCGTTTGAGCGATGGCATCTTTGGATGGTTGCCTATAGATTTTGTGGAACCAGTAGACCATCCATCGCCAATTTGCGAAGATGACGTAGCCAAGGCTTTGATCTTGTTTGAAGAATCTGATGCTCAATATGCGCAATATGCCGAGCGGACGGACGAAAGTCCGATTTTGCATGAAGATCGGCCAACCCAGACTGCGCGCAAAAATCGAGGACGCTGTATTTCACCTGACACCGCAGTAAGATATTTGGATATTACTTTCGAGCGCGGTGAATTTTTTGAACCGAAGTGATCCTCGTCAAAACCAGCATTCTTTGGATTTTTCGTTCTTTGAACATTTCGTTTGGTGCGGATAAGTAATCCTGTTTTCACCATAACATGTAAAGATCATGCCGGATTTTACTTTTTTTTTCTCTGCTTAGAGGACAGTAATTTCGGTACAAGTATATCCGGGTTTGTCAATTTTCTTCTCGAATTCAATTCGATACTCGTCGTTTTAACGTGAAGTTTCCGAGACAGGAGAGTTCATCGGACAGAGTGAAAACTGTAAGCGTGCGCGCACCGATGGCGAGTTAATTTGCGCAGTGTCACGATTGAAAAAAAATATATATACATATTAATATTATGAGTACCGGTAGCCGATCTCGATCAAGATCTCGATCACCTCGTTTAAAAATTCAATGCGAAAAACATCGTCCATGGTTGATCATAGAAAATCATCAACAAAACTTACAGACCAATCAGGATTTAATAGAGGAAACGTTTAATTTTTCAGATCGACTCTCCATCGCTTTTCCAACTCCTGGTGCAGAGAAATTAAAAAGACTAAATAGAATTGTAACAGATAAGGAGATTGAAGAGTTAATTTCTGTGATTCGTCATGATATAAATAGAATAAATGAAGATATATCACGCGAAAAACTTGTTAATAAAAACATATTAAAAAACATAAAAAGAGAATATCAAAAACAATTAGATTTCCTTTACAGCAGACGCTATCCACTTCGAAATTATCCTAGTATGATACCTAAAAATTTTGCACAGGTAAAAAATAAAACAATGAAACGAACCAAGCGTACTAGGAAGAGAACTCGGAAGAGCGTTTTCTCTCGTTCGAAGCGACGACGATAGTGTACTTTATTATTCGCTGTGAGGCTCAAGATGCCAGTGCTTACGCTCAGCGATGACCTGGCATTAGCTCGACGCGACGAGAGTTTACAATCGTCAGCAGAGTTTTTTACTGACCATCAAAATGTGATCAGCGTGTCTCTGTATTTGACGTTTCCCGACCTCGTTTTTTTTGCAACTGTAGGCAATGATGTATACAATATCATCAATAGAGACGAGCACTTGTTGGAAAGGATGTACGCTTTTGTTATTCCTAGCAGAAATAGTATGGGAAATATAATGTGTTTATCAAAGTTAAACGACTTGTTGAAGTTTAAAAAATCACATGTAGCGAATGGAGGTAGTGTCATTCGTATTCCTCACCTTCCTTTGGGGTTTTACCGCTGTTTCGGTGAAGTTGCCTTTCCAATTGGAACAGGTTACCGCGTCATTCTTCGCGCAGATGCAGATCCAACATATAATAATCCTATAGAGGCTCACATAGGCTTTGTCCCTGTCCAGCAAGAATTGCGAGAATGTCGGTTTCTTGGCACAAAGTTGCACACACGACCTATCCGTAGCCCGATTTTATGGCATATAAACATTAAGAAAGGGTTTGATATGGTGTGTGATGTTCGGATATCACGCACGATTCCGTGCCACGCAACGCTGAATATCATAATTTACGACAACTTTCGTGATTCTAATGGATTGTCAATTTGCGCTCCAAGTATTTCTATTCCTGGTATAGAAAAAGGATATCATCAAATTTTTCCAAATACCGAAAAAATTGCCACGTTTTTTGTGTGTCCCGAATTTGCAGGTTCAGATCAAGAATTTTACTTTTTTGAACCTAATCATTGCGGTTTCCAGCCAACTATTTCAACAAACGGTCCTATTTCTATGACGTTTGCCGGAGTTTTGAAGGCCCGGCCAGACATTTGTGATTACCGGTATACACACTGTAATACCGTTGTTGATTCACGAATGTATTTAGAAAAAAAAGTATATTCCTTCCAGCATCCAGGATCGAGTCTACTTATGATAGAACCGTAGCACGCCTTTTGCTGGTCGATGATACTGTGTCGACGCACGTGGCACAGTTGCGCGCACTGATGCCGTCCACGTTATCTCTTTTAGCGCTGACTTCGGCCTTTGTGGCCGCGCGTGTTTTTTCGTGCTGATTTCGCAGAACTGAATAATAATTTATCGATAATAACGCGCGGTGAAGCCATCTGTGAAGCCATCTGTGAAGCCATCTGTGAAGCCATCTGTGAAGCCATCTG
>MDTC01200898.1_pt1 | contig 13419 bp, 24 predicted proteins | sample 811181 | NCBI WGS metagenome assembly MDTC01 (sample SAMN05326644, study PRJNA326480) | marine metagenome | isolation source: seawater | place: Pacific Ocean: North | collected 2011
ATAATGATCTGTAGCACCATCACTACCCCACATACTAATAACTAATATAAATTCTTTCATTTAATTCACCGTTGTTGATGGAAGTCCTTGTACACTGGTAAAATATTCTTTTGTAACACCCAATTTAGGAATAATTTGTTTACACATTATTGCATCATTAGGCCAAACACCATGTTCCTTTACTGCTCTTATTAAATTTTTAGCCCCACTTGGTTTAATTATATATGCAGAATTTCCAGCAAGGCCTTGTGGTATATTAAACTCATCAATATCTGGTACAGGTTGAATCCATGCAGGTTTACTTTGTACAATATCATGGAACAAGTGTGCCTTACGTGTAGCCGACGCAGGGGAGTTAATACCTATAATGTCATAGTTACTTTTTAGTATTGCATCTTGTTTTAATTGTTTTACGAATACAGCATCATGTTCCATAATAAGCATTGGTTGATTATCATTTATGCATTTTTTCCATAAAAGCCAATGACTCATTGCACATGCAATTCTGTTTTCTGGTATTTTTGTTTGGTATGCAGATTTTACAAGTCCGGTTTTAAGATCTGTTTCTTGTCCTTGCCATGGATATTTCCATTTTAAACCATTACCAACCATAACAGTTTTGGCCATATCTGGAGTTACGCCTTCAAATAAGACCACTTCAAAATTATTTTTAACCTTTTTGGAAGAAGTTATGCATACATTAGCACCTTTTTCTGATATTGAATTACCTTTTACATATATTACAAATGCATTCATCTTTTTAAATAATTCCTATGAGGAAATTCTTCCATTGTTTTATTAATACCAAGAAAATCAAATAGTTTTTGTGGTTTATCAATACCATCTACAATGTTTAACACTAATAAATCATTTGGTCTTTTTTTAAAGTATTCCCGGATATTTTTTTCGTGATTATCAAATGACCTTTCATAGGCGGAATAATTAAACCACACATCTCCATAAACTGATTCTCGGATATTTAGTGTCCTAGTTGACTGATTCCAATTTACCTTTCTTGCAAGATAAGTGGACATTGATTGTAACCATTTTTCCTTATCCCTTGTTGTAAGGATAAATTTAGAGTTTGGAAACATGGTATCAAGTTTTTTGAACTTTGGAATTACCGGTATATCAGAAGCACCATCGTTATTAAATGATAGCATTTCATCATCTGTTGGATAATGTATATGGTTATAACCTACTTCATTTAATACATATGTGAGTGTGGATGTACCAGTTCTGGATAAACCTAATCCCCATATTTTAGATTTCATAATTCCATTCCTCACGAGGTAAATTTACAACACGCCATAGTTGTTCTCCGGTCATTGCATCAGCGCCAGGAAATTGACAATGCACAAAATTTGTATCAATTGTTCTATGGTCTACAATTCTTCTTTTTGGCTGTTCCTTATCCCTGGTACCGTGAACGTAACTGTTCCATTTATTATCCATAATTTGATAATTCATACCGGTGGCAAAAATCATTGCATGTAAATATGGTTGATCACAGGTATAAAATGAATCCAAAGGTTTACTTTTAATTAATTTTACATAATCCTTAAATTTTTTCCAGTCCCTTCTGGCATGTTCCGCTCCATATCGTGAGTACAAAACCATACCAGAATTATAAACCTTTAATAAACCTTCACTGGTTCTAGGTAACTTGCAAGTATACGCCTTTTCAATAGTTCGGGCCCATAATTCATCTTGTTGTGTATTAATACGACCTAAGGTAATTTGTCTTTGTTTTGGTTGGAATGGTTCTTCACAAATACCAATATCACATCTAAAATCTTCAAATATATTTTCCTTAATATTATCCACTGCAAATACATCTGTATCACAGAAAAGAATATTATCATAGTCCCTATATTTTTTATTCCATAGTGGTTTAAATGCACCATAATGTGGACTGTAATTACCAAAGTCCATACCAATGCTTTTTAACCACTGTGGATTATTCTCAAAAACATATTCAGCGCCAATATAATTGGCATATTTTTTCATGTTATCCACACCAGCATTACAAGATGGTTTTACCTTTCCATCCCAGTATTGGTAAATAATATTCATATTAAATTCCTTTTTACTAATGCACGATAATTTTCTATTTTTGGTGCTTTAGGCCCGCCAAGTTTTACTTTTGGTCTGATGTGTATAATATACGCCTCATCCACAGTTTCTTCAAATGAACTATAATTCCATTGTTGTCTATCAAAATAAATTCCTGGTTTTACTTTAAAATCTGCAAGTACTGCACAACGATGCATAATACCTTCATCATTATATGTACCATTAAATTGTATCATTTCATGTATATGTAAATGTTTACGAAATTCTTGCCTAATATCTTTTTCCAATCTGTAACACGAACCACCCCAATAAGGGTAGTCTGCATTACAAAGCAGTGGCCATTTAGCGGCAAGTTTTTTTACCAATGTTTCTTGGATATTGTAATGACGACCCATGCCAGTTTCATCTGTAAAAATATTTGCAGTGCACCCTTTACGGACAAACATATCAATGTCCATCATAACGACCACATCGTAATCATCAAATTCTTCACTCAGCATATGCATCTTTTGCGATTGTGTTGATACACCACGGTTAAATACAGAACCACGTAAAAGTTTATAATCGGCGCCACAAAATTTTGCATATTTTTGTATATTGGCAGATGATAAATTTTCTAATTCGCCTAGTTCACCAGTCCAATGTTGTAATATTATTTTTTTCATTTTTTACTTGCAATTAAATAATGGTCATTTGTTTTAAATGGACATTTTTCGTATTTTACATTATGTGATTCACTTAATTTATTTCGTAAGTCCTTAAAATATTTTTTATTATCCACACCAAAAGAATCGTTGTGTTTATGTGCAATCATGATATACTTATACTGTTCATAAAATGGTTCAATTATTTGTCTATCATCTAATGGCATTTCACTAATACTAAATGTACCAATTAAAAGACTGCAATCTGCATTTGGTAATAAATTTATTGGTCGCAAAGGTAAACATTTCCAGTCGGCATAGTCCAATGTTTCACCTAAAAAATATTTTTGAATAATATTCATAATTGGAAAATCCAAAATTATATATTTTCCATCAAATCCTGTTTGATGGAAACTATAACAAAGGTTACCATATCCACCACCAATATCTGTAATCCAATTAAGGTCACTTGGTGTAATATCAAAAAGTTGTTTTAATTTATAAATGTAATATGCAGATTGCACTGCAGTAAGACTATGTGTACCACTAAATTGTATACTTGGTTCTCCTGTTGATGGATCTTTTACTTTATCCAAATAATCCGTTTCTGTATTTAATTTTAAATACAAATTCATACCACCATGGACGGGATGTATTGTTCTGGCAATGTTTTTTTGTTGTAAAAAAGAAGATTTATTTTCCACAAATTCCTTTTCAATTATATCCAACCAATCTAGCCAAGATTTACTCATAAACAATCCTTTCTGGCAAAAACATAATCGTGTTGTATTATTAACTTACCATCTCTTTTGTGATCACGTTCCTTCCATTTATGTGTAAAACCGTACGACTCTAAAAAATCCAAATATTCTTGTTGTGTTGGTGAACCTTTATTAAATTCAATACCAACTGCTGGTATTTCACAATGGATTACCTTACAGTGATTCATGATTTCATCACAGCCAGTTAATATATCTAACTCGGCACCTTGTACATCAATCTTAATAAGATCAGGCAATGGGATATTATTTTCCTGGATATAGGAATCCAATCTTTTTGTTGGTAATATTGTTGTTTTATAATTTGATTTTAAAAACTCGTCTGTTTCACGATAGTATGTATCACCGGTTCCACCATCATGGTAAAACGTAACAGTTGCATCATCCGTGTGTGATAATACCACATTGTGCCAGTTACCAGAACCTATTTTACCTGGACTGGCCTCGAATTGATAAAATATTGTATTAGGTAAATAATGTTTCATACGTTCAACAAATTGGCCTTTATGTGCACCAATATCATAGGCAACATTAATTTTATAATCTGCAATTACCCTGTCAAGCATCATAAAACCTTTCACCCAAATCTTCAGGTGTACCTTTCCAGTTTTTATCCTTTTTTGTTAACTGTTCCATTGCACGGTATGTAGGTATTTTATCTATAGGGCAAATTAAAGTTGGACCTTTTCCACTTACCGGTTGATTTACATTTAAATTTTTAATATCTTTTGGATATATAAAATCGCTGGATGCCTTTACAAAAAATTTTACCTCTTGATGTTTACAGATAAGTGGTAACCAATACCAATGAAATTTTTTCTGATTACCTTTGTATTCTGTAATAATTACCATGGTTTTTGTGCCTCTACAACTCCAGAATGTAATGCACGAATTACACCGGCCGTATCAATATTATTAAATTCTGCCCTACTACTTTTCATATAATTACACTCCTTAACACTTATAAAACCAATATCCTTGAGTGTTTCTATCATTTCTTTTTTTGGCCAAATATATAAGTGTTCACCATTCTGATATAATAAACCGAGCGCACATTGTTCCCTTTTACTTCTATGACCATTACCTGGTGCAGCAAACTTATGTTTTACAACATAAAAGGCGTGATAATGTTCAACAAAGTTTTTTTCTTGTTCATTTAATTCCTCATCACTTACCAATTTTTCTACAAATTCATATGGTGGCCAAACGGTACGGATAATACCACCTGGTTTTAATATTCGTAATGCTTCTTTAAAAAAATTAATTCCTTGATATTTGTGCATGTGTTCAATAAAATGTTCTGAGTAAATACCGTCAAACTGATTATCACTATATGGTGTTGGTAAATTTGTAAGATCAAGATTATCCACACCGGCTCTTTTTTGTAGATTTACAACTGTCCAGTTTAAACCTCTAGGTTTATCTGCAGCAATTTCTAGGAATTGTCCCATACACTTAACTCCGTTTTTTCAAGTTGCGGCATATTAAATTTTGTTCTTGCAAGAAAGTGATTAATTTTACCGTCCGGTTTACCTTGCCATTGATATGGCATTCTATTCCACATGGTATCTAATTCTGTTACATTAAATACACTTTGTGATAATTGCAAATTAATATACATCTGCTCTGTGTATCTGGTATGCATTACATAATTATCTATGCACGTGAAATGTTTACGAGCTTTTTGTCTACCCTCTTTTGACCATAGTTGTAATCCACCATTTAAATATCTAAATCGTTCATTTGGATATAAAACTGATTTTGGAAACATCCATTCTTTTCCAAAAAGATGTTTACCATAAGCAATAATTCCTCTTTTATATAAAGGTACATCCATTACGTTACGCATCCATCCGGCTGGGCCGCCGGTATGTACACCCAGTTCATGCACCATTGCAACATCAACAAAATTAGTATTAAATATATTTTCCCTTGTTGATATAAGCATGTCAAGATCAATGGATAGAATGTGATCGTATTCATCCCATTTGTCGTCAAATATAATTTTTGTGGAATCTAGTCTTGGATCAATGTGTTCAAAATATCTGTCGTGGTCTAGAATATATTCAGCACCACATATTTTTGCATATGCTTGGGCAGAGCGGCTACCAGCGTGTGCCCACTCTGGCATTTTAATTCCACCCATATCCTTATCATTCATTTCATACGGTATATAATATTGAAATACTAAATTTTTCATTATAATCTCTAATAACGAAGTAGATAGTCCCAGTGTCCTTCTACTCTAACGCAAACCCAATCTCGTTTCATTGTATCAAAATCATATTTAAATTCTTGTTCTGTCTTTGCAACATAACATTTGTTTAATCCATTGTATATATCAATTTGTTTTGCAACTGGTTCACCATTTGTAATAGTGACCATCACTAACATCCATTTAACCATTATTTTTTAGGTGCTGGTTTTTTACCTTTCACAGCATCTGCTCCAAAAAATGCAGCAACCAATACAGATATTGACACAAAGTATGTAGGTGCAATATCACTAATTAGTTGTGCGGCTTTATCTTGTCCAAGTATTGTTGTAATAAGAATAATTGCTGGATAAAGCAACATACCAAATAATGCAAACCAAGTCATTTTTCTCATAGCATCACGTTGCGCATCTGCATCTTCAAGTTCTTTACGCCTGAATTCCAAATGCATCTCCAATTCTTCACTCGATATATGTCCATCACCATTTGTATCTACTCCTGGTAATGCATCAGGATCTATCGTAGTTTTTTCTGCCATGTTCGTACTCCGTAATAATAGCCTCGGCAATTTCATATGCCTCTTGGTATCCATTACGAAGTGAGTTGGACTTATGTCCATCTCTAACAAACCATTTAAGAGTATTTATATCAGAACCGGTACATTCAAGTTTAAAGTCACTTGTTGCTTCTTCAAATCGCGTCCTTAAGTTCAAAAGTTCTTGCACGTTCAACTGCTATCTCCAATTTACTAAATAATGCTAATAAATCATCTTGGTCAGTCTGGAAGACTATACCAATACCACCAGCATCTATCCATCTGCGGATATTATCTGGACGATCATCAACAAGTATGTTTGGTCTACGTGTTAATTTATTCCATGCATACCTGTGCTTGTTGGAGGTGAAGATCATATTTTCCACTAATGGTGGTACATAACCTTTATCCTCTAACCAACGACGTTTCCAATATGATGAGTTATTGTGATCACCACGTAACGGTGAAGAACAAATACCCCAATCACCTTTTGAAATTTGTTTTACAAAATTTACGATTTCACAAGATAGACTAGCACCGTGATCACTTATATTACCATCCTTATCTTCTCTAAAGATAGGAAGTGTCATGAACCAATCTGTATTTTGTAGAGATGCAAATGCCGCTTCTCTATCGTTTAAGGATTTCCAATGGTCTACGCCAAATTTCTTTTTAACTGCTCCGAAGAAATCGGCAATCACGCCATCCATATCTAAGTATATTGTCATATTTACTCCTCTTTTTTATTATGGTACTATTATATACCATTTTTCGCTGCTTGTAAACCCCTAAAATGAAATTAATTAAAAAAAAGTTTACGGCGATCATATTCTTGTTTTGTGTCAAGGAGGAGTTGGATGTGATTATCTCTATGTTCTTTAAATACAAGAGGTTCGTTATCATCTACATCCATAATAACTACTGTATTTGTAATTGGTCTGTTAGTGCGTTCTTCCCACATAACAGCATATCCGGCCATTTGTGCAAAATAACCTGAAATGTTTTCGTGTTTCTTTACACGTCGTGATGTTTTAAAGTCTATGATAGATGGGACACCATCAAACTCAGCAACACAATCAACTCGGCCAGCAAGACCAAGGTGAACAGAATAAAGAGGTACCTCAAGACCATATATTGTTCCAATCCTCTCATCAAGAATCGGACGTAGATTTTCGAGGCTTTGTCTAATGTGCGGTAGGAATTCATCCGTGTCTTCATTTTTTAAATACCTTTCAACAATAGAATGTACCAGAGTACCACGGCCGCTGGCCCTTCTACCTATTTTATTTGCCTCATCATCGCCTACACGTTTACGCCATGCTGCAATTGCCTCTTCACTAAGAATACTTAAAACTGTTGTAATACTAGGATAACGACTACCATCAGGAGTAACATAAGTGCGGCCTGTTGGGCGTGTGTCTGCATCCAAATCATCATATCCGAGATCCACTGTCTCATGTATAAATTCCTTCATGTTTTAATTGTATTACCTTTACCAGAGCCTTTTTTAATGCGGCCAAGTAAATCCTTCCATCCATCATCAGTTTTACTATTTACGTGTGTAGCACCACCAGTTGATGAAAAATTTGGTGGTGTTATAATACGAATGGTTTCATCGTTTAACATAGCCTTCATTTCATTGTAGCTACAATTGACGTTCCATTCTTTATTTGTATTTTTATTTTTTAGAGTGTACAATGGCATTACGGATTTCTTCCTGAATCTCATTCACACGATGATTCATCCAACTAATTGCAGTTGAAATATGCCCTGTGTCATGAGGTTGTAAACATGATTTTGCATGTTCAATTTCTTTATATAAAAAATCCAATTGATCAAGTTTATCCATTATCACACCTGTAATGCAACATAAATGAGTGTGCCTAATATACTAAAATTAATAATCATATTAATATAGTGAGGGTTTGGTAACATTATGCAATCTCCTTAAACCAACCAGGTTTACTACGTTTTGTCCAAGTCATTTTAAACCGTTCTTGTTTTGTTTGATAAAATGCACGATACGATAATACCGCGTTTTCCAATACACATTCAGGATTGGAACCCATTGCCAATTTAAATGGAGTCATTGGAACCTTTGGTATATTATGTGGTACAGTCCAAAGAGGTGTACGCAGCAAAGATGTTTTGTGAATTTTACCATACCGATATGTATATTCTTCACAAAGTGCATTAAAGTGTTCCCAGTGCCAACGATAATTCTTTGCAGACTCCATAGTCCATACAGTACACGGATGTTTGTAGTGTACTGCCTTGTAAAGTATTTGATCCATTTCGGGATCATCAAATAAACGATAGTGTCGTACCATACGTTTACCTGATTTTGATGGTGCAATCTGTACAGTACCATCTAGCATACGATGTGCTGTTGAAAGCATTTGTGCAGATTCCACAATCATTTTTACAACATGTTTGTCACATTGTGACTGTGCTGCAATTACGGGATCATTATTGAGTACAAAAATATTCATTGTGTTATTATACCATATTTTATCAAGAAAGTAAACCAGGAAATGCATCCTGAACAATATTTTTTGTAATACCTTTTGGTGGTACCTTATTGATCATATTAACCACAGCTTTTGCATCTTCTGGGTGAACACCTTCAACGATACCGAAAAAGATTTTTTCCCTTTTATATGCAGGTAGACTATCACCATCCTTAAAACCTTTTACAAAATATTTAAATTTTGCATTTTCCCTTAAAAGGTTTGCAGGATGATGTACATCTGAGGATGGTGTATAAGGTACTTCACCCTTTGGCAAGTTCCATTGTATACTATCATCAAATGTGCCTTTCAATATATCCTTAAGTGCCCAAGTTTCATTTTCCTTGAGTACCTTAATTTTATCCTCTTTTTTCCCTTTGGATGCTAATTCCAAAACCTCATATACCATTTTCATTATATGAAATCCTCTACTGATTCAATTAACAATTTCATGTTTTTATTTATTAAATACGGAAATACCTTACCTTTATTATGCCACTGGTCTTGTGTAGTATGTTCCTTTATGATTAATTCCTTAAGATCACTTGGTGTTTTAGTAAGGTCGATCATCTTTTCATTACGCTGATAATTTCTGTACCATGAGGCTGCATATAATAATTCACCATCTGCAAGATCCTCGATAATGGCTTGTTTCTTTTTCTTTGATAGTGGAGTTTGTCTATCACCATTTACAAATGTATCATCGTGGGATAAAATATTTGGAACACCATCACCTGCATCGCCAGATAAAATTTTATCCACTAGGTTTACCTTAGGGTTATTATCAATAACCTCTTTTTTAAGTAAAGGAGAAAACTGTTTTACATTTTCATATTGCTGTAGTTGTTTAAAGTCACCGTCAGCTGATACGATCATTACATTTTCATATTGGCCAAATTCTTGAGTATTTGCTGCAAGTGTACCAATAATGTCGTCCGCTTCACAACGGTCAAGATGTATTACTTGATATGGAAAGTTTTCCTTAATTTCATCTTTTACCAAGTGCATAATACGAAATGCCTCTTGCCAGTCAAAACCAGATTCATCGCGGTATTTTTTACGACCTGCCTTGTATTGTGGAAAATACTCACGACGCCAGTTATTTGCACCATCACAACACAATATCATTTGACCATATTCCTCTTTGTATTTTTTATAATACATTCTGAGTGAATTAAGGATCATATGTCGTAACATATTTTCATCGTTGACTTTATTGATTGCAATAGTTGCAATTGCAATACCACTATAATCTACTAGAATCATTGTACAATCTCGAAATCTGGATCATCACTAACACTAATCCATCTACTGCCTTCAAGCAGATTTGGTTGATCGGCATTTAAGAATGCAAATGGACCAATACAGCCACGATGTGCAGTTGTTTGTAAATGATTTCTTACATGAACAACTGTAAACATATTGCCAAATTGTGCAATACGATTTTTACCGTGTCTGGATTTACCTTTTAATTTTAGTCGATCGCCACGTTGAAACATAATATACTCCACAAAATTATCATTATGTATATTATATACCAATTTTAACTAAATGTAAACAATTATTTTCATTTAGCTTCTTGTTTTGGCAAATGTTTTGAATGGATTTTACAACCGATAAATTCATTATAATAATCATCACGTAATAGGACATCATGTTTAAATTGTAGTTTGGCCTCATAGTAAGACATCTCACCTTTTGTCCTACATAAAATTAATATTTCCCTTTTATAACTATCCGACCCTCTTTGTTCAACGAGTACTTGAAGTTCCTTATTTGATCCATAATATTCACGCCAGTTTGATTCAACTCTGGTTCTTTGCCGTCTAGATCTTTTGCTATTTTTTGGTAATATTTTAGGCCGCCAGAAATTCTTTTTACCGATATACTTTTTATTTGTATCCAGTTCTGTGATAAGGTACACAAATCCCTGGTACTCATCTGGGGTTTCATTATAAGGTTGTCCATCATATATCCACATACAAGTATATATTACTCGTGTTCTCCGCCCGGATCATGCTTATCAAGTTTTACCTTTTCACCGTTTATCCACATATGTTGTCTTGTTCGACTAGTAGAATGATAGCCATCGTTACGCAAGAAGAATGATGGATTTGATTTTGCTATTTCAAATGTACCGACTGTAAGTACAATACCCGCTAAAACCAAAGCGTGAGCTACCATGCTGACGCCCATTACAGCCCAACTACCAATATACATCGAAAATATAATACACCACATCCATGCCAATATTTGTAATACAACATGTCTAACTTGTAGATCTGGAATATGTTTTAGTGGGTTAACATTGTGGTTCATAACACCTTCCCAACTATTATATACAAACTCTCTCATATCTAGTACCCTTTCAAAGTTTATTTTAGATGGATAATGTGCATCTACATTATCCTTGAAATCAATTGCATCATACATGTCATAAAACGATTTTGTAATTTTATGATCCTTAAAATATGCTGTCACCTTATACATCTTCATCATCCAATATTGCTTCAGTTCTTCTACCACATAATGGGCAAAACTCTACTTCCTCATAGGAAAGCACAATTGATTCATTATCGCATTCTTCACATTCAACTCTCCACTGCTTCATTGACCAATTCTTTCTAAAATTTCCAATTTTCTTTTATCAGTTGCCCTTAACCATTCAGTAATTTCTTCTGCAGATCTCTCACAACCTATACAGAAACCATTAACTATCGTACAAACTTGTATGCAAGGAGAAGGTACCTCAGAAGTCAATTTCACAGGCTCCACCAGCACAGGCCGCTGCACCCATTGTATCCACATCAGTAAACACTTGTTCTGTTAAATCTTCGTTCCAGTTTATTGGATGCAAGTTTTGTTGTATTTTATTCCATTTATGAAATAAGTATGCATCTTTAAGACAATACTCGGCCTTTTTTAAATCACCTTTTGTATAATTTTGTGCAAAGTTTTCAAATCGACGAACCCAATCTTGTCTTGCAGAATTTTCTGATGATTCCAGTGATATGTCCATACCCATACCTTGTGCAGTAGCACAGGCATCCCACAGATTAGGAAATACCTTAAGTGCATCAACAACCATACCAGATGCAAAGATTGCAGCAGGACCATATTTTTTAATCATTTGTTTTTCATCAATAACTGCAGTATTAGGCGCTTGGTTATAATCCTTGTCTCCCATCATAGATAGAAACGAAATGCCTGAAAATGAAAATCTGTTTTCAAATACATATTTTTCTACTTCATCCCAATCATCAACAATAATTGTATTCGATACATTATGTCTTACACCTTTATCTGCACACAATTCTTCATTTGTACCTGCAACTACCCAATGTTTTTGCGCCTTCTTGACAAGTTCAAGATGTTTTACTCCAACCAAATCATCCTTATACATTGAACCCTTTTTTGGAATAATTGGATACGAAATTACAACGTCGGTACCATTTGCAGACCATACTGATTCTTCAATCATATATGGATTTGATTTAATGATTGCTTGTGTAATTTCAGATTCCTTATTCATTTGGATATTACGGATATACATTGGCGAATGTTCAGCATGGATACCAGACGCTGTTTGGAGAAGGACTGAAGCATTACCGCTAGGCTTAACACAAGTAGTCCTAGCGGCAGCATTAATACCAATAATGGCTGCAACTTGTTTATTAACTTCTTTGACAATTTTTGCACCCTTTTCTAAAATTTTTTCGTTAAATAAAATATCCGGATTATTCATCCAACCAGTAATTGAAACACCGAGCAATGCTTCTCTATCAAATATTTCCTTTGATACTGGAGAAATAAATCTAAAATCAGTGTACCCTGCCTGTAGGGTACCGAGGATAGACGCTGCTCGACATGCCGTATAAAAGTCTTCCTCGGTATGGCACATACCACCATTGATCTCGGTAAGGTTACAACCTTGCCATCCAGATTTACCATCCTTCTGTGGAAACATACCAATTTCAACACAAGGATTAGTGGTGTGTTCTTTTGAAGTAGTAAAATAAAATCCTGGTTCACCAAATGATTTTACTGACTCCATAATTTTTGCAAACATTTCTGGTGTTGCATCGTCACGTACAATTACTGCTGAGTTATTCGAACGACCACGCTGTGGGTTATCCATAAACCAGTTGCCAGTTTTTGCATTCATCATCTCATCATCTTCTGGAGAAAATAAACAAATGGTTGCTGAACGACGAACGCCACCAGATAATACTGCATCAGCAGCATGCATACAAATATCATAAACTATAATAGGTCTGAGTGTAACTGGATCTTTGGAATCAATTACTAAATTTTGTAAAATTAATTCAATTTTGTCTAGTGATTTTCTAAGACCTTCTGGACCTGGTGCCTTAAATCCACCAGATATTTTTGCACCTTTTGGTCTAATATTTGTTAAATCAAAGAATACCCGACGGCCTTCATATTCCGGAAATTTACCACCACCTACAAAGTATGAAGACATTAAAACATCCAATGCTGATGACCAACCTTCAATGGAATCTTCTACAATATAACCCTTGGCCTGTTTTGTTCTTTGTTGCACTTGAGGTAATTTTTCAACGTGATGTTCTTGTACAGAAAATCCTGCACCTGCACCACATAGTAAAATATAAAAATATTCTCCAAAAAATTCTGGACG
>MDTC01052003.1_pt1 | contig 13418 bp, 9 predicted proteins | sample 811181 | NCBI WGS metagenome assembly MDTC01 (sample SAMN05326644, study PRJNA326480) | marine metagenome | isolation source: seawater | place: Pacific Ocean: North | collected 2011
CGATAGCGCCTTTTTCGCGAGCGATGTCAGACTTAATGTTAGACAGGTGAGCGCCTTCTTCACTGGGTAAAAACTCAGGGCGTCCTGTTAACATGACGACAATTTTGCCTTCAACGTTTAAGCCTTCGTAATCGTTAAGACCAAACTCTGGCGCTTCCATACCATAGCCAACGAAAACCAGAGGTGCTGATACCTGGTTTTTTTCACTGTAATGGCTTGGGCCAGTAATAAACTCTTTCGGGAATTCAAACTCTACGGTTTCACCATTTACTTCGTAACTCATTGAAGCACTGTTTTCTTTTAAGGTGCTTTTACGAAATGGAATACGTTGATAATAAGTACCTTCATCGCCGGCAGGCTCTAAACCCAGGCGTTTAAATTCAGAAACTATATAGTTCGATGCAATTTCATGGCCTTCGCTGCCGGTTTGGCGGCCTTTAAGATCATCGTCAGCTAAAAACTCAAGGTGTGAACGAATGTTGGCTTCTTTAGCGCTGACACTAACTGTCTGAGACTGAGTCTCAGGTGCACCACAAGCGGCAACGAATACGCTGAACGCTACTGGTGCAAGGATACGAGAGAATTTCATGAGTTGTCCTCTGGTTTTAATTGTTCTCGAGAATCTAATCGATTGTACCTGAGCCAACAGCATTCAACCATAGATTACAGCTAAAAGAGTGTTGCAAAATGTTGTTGGTTTACGTAATGTTATAATATAACACAATCAAGAAGGGCGATTTGTCATGAAGCTGAATACATTAACTTTAGCTATTCTCGCTGTTTCATCGACGGCATTAGCGCAAGACCAGGAGCATGAGCACCCGGATCCCACCGAGGTTATCACCATAACAGCTAACCCGTTGGGAAAAACGGCATTAGAGTCGACTCAGCCGGTCAGTATTATTTCTGGTGATGAGCTCAAGCAAAAACATTCGCACAGCTTAGGGGAGACCTTATCTTCTGAGCCAGGAATTAATAACACGCACTTTGCTAATGTGGCGGGTAGCCCTATTGTGCGTGGGCTTGGTGGTCCACGCGTCAAAATAACGCAAAACGGTTTAGATACCGGTGATGTCTCGCGCGGAAGCCCCGACCACGCAGTGACAACCGAAACCAGTACTGCGGAGCAAATAGAGGTTCTGCGTGGCCCGGCAACACTTCTATACGGTAGTGGTGCTATTGGCGGGGTTATCAACGTTGTCGATAATCGTATTCCGAGCGAACCGGTTTATGGGCTGCAAGGTAATGTGAATGGCTCACTGTCGTCAAATAACGACAACAAAGAAGCATCGTACGACCTACAAGTAGGTAATGGCACCTGGGCATTATATACCGATGCATTTATTAGAGACGCCGAAGACTATGAAACGGCCTCGTTTATTAATGATGAAGGCGAACGTGTTGACTCCATTGAAAACAGTTTCGTTGAGGCACAGGGCGGCACCTTGGGTGTGAGCTATCAGTTTGATAATGGCTTTGTTGGACTGTCTTATCAAGGACTGTCGCAGGACTATGGTATTCCGGGACATGGTCATCATGAGGAAGGGGACGAAGAAGAGCACTCTGATGAAGTTCATGAAGAAGAGTCTCACGAAGCTCATGGTCCTTATGCAAATTTAGAGCAGGATCGCATTCAGCTTGCGGGTCAATGGAGAAGTCCTTTCAGCGGTATTGAGCAAGTGGATTTCCGAGGCGCTATTACCGACTATCAACACCAGGAAATCGAAGAAGATTTCGTCGCAACCCAGTTTGAAAATCAGCAAAAAGAAGTTCGCTTAACGGCACGTCACCAAGAATTAGCGGGCTGGTCTGGTGCTATCGGTTGGCAGTGGGACATTAGTGACAAGTCAGCGATTGGTGAAGAAGCCTTCACACCGGATACTTCCCGCAGAACGCAAGGGCTTTTCTGGGTGGTTGAGCAGGAATTTGGTGATCATCATGTTGACTTGGGTGCACGTTATGAACGTACGTCGTTAGCCAGCGAAGATTGGCAACTCAATACGTTCAGCGCGGTTTCGGCATCGGCGGGCTACTTGTACCACTTTGATAAGCATACGTCCGTATCCGTTAATTTAAGTCACGCTGAACGGGCACCCAGTGGCACTGAAGTGTTTTCCAATGGTAACCACTTTGCGACTCGAACCTATGAGTTAGGACTTGGCTATGAACTGCATAAAGAAGAGTCGGGTGAGTATCATATAGAAGCCGCTGAACATCGTATCGAAACCGAGCGCTCAAATAACCTGGACCTTGGTGTGCATTATGAAACAGATACATTCCATGCGAATTTTAATGTGTTCTATAACCGTGTTGATGACTTTATTTATGATGACTTTGTTGGCATAACTAGTGAGCAGATTCATGGCGATGACGATCACGATGAACATCAGGGAGAAGAACACTCTGAAGAAGATCACGCTCATGCCGAAGCCTTACAGGTAGTTCAGTTTAATCAGTTAGATGCGGAGCTTTACGGTTATGAGCTTGAGCTAGATTGGCAATTAAGTGACGCTTGGTCAGTCCATAGTTTCAGTGACTACACACGTGCGAAACAGCGTGACGGTGGTAATTTAGCTCGAATTCCGGCTCAACGTCTGGGAGCTGAAGTGCGGTATCAGGCACAAAGTTGGGATGGCTCTTTAGGTTATACCCGCTACTTTTCTCAGGACAATGTGGCTATAAATGAATCAGAAACGGATGCTTACGGGCTGTTAAATGCACGCGTAAATATGTATCCAAACTGGTTAGCGAATTACGGTGCAACCCTTTACTTGAAAGGTGAAAATTTAACGAATCAGCTTGGTTTAGTGCACAGCTCATACTTGAAAGAAGACGCACCGGTAATGGGACGTCGGTTCCAAGCTGGCGTATCTATTACATTTTAATGAAAGCAATAGACCGTCACTGATATTCAGTGGCGGTGTTTTCCCGTCAATTCATCGCACAGTCACCGACATTTTATAGTGAGTTTGCTATCATTGTTAACAGTTGTTTAACAAACCACTTTAAGGTAGCTGTTTTGTCTCTCGCATCTCGTTTTCTCACCACTTTTGTTGGTGCCTGTATTGTTGTCTTTAGTTCGTCTGTGTACGCAGAAAAGTTAACCATAGAGCGCTTGTTTAGCGCGCCGTCGTTGGTTGGTGAAAAGCCGCGGTCATTGCGTTTTGCGCCTGGCGACAATTACTTGTCGTACTTAAAGGGCAGTGAAGCGAACCCGGACCGTTATAATTTATGGCTTTACGATATTAAAAAAGCGGAGCACACGCGACTGGTTGCGGCGGACGAACTTACTTCTGGCTCAAAGGAGTTATCGGAAGAAGAGAAAGCACGTAGAGAGCGTCAGCGTATTAGCGGATCCGGTATTATTGAGTACAGTTGGTCAAAAAGTGGTGATGCCATATTGTTTCCTTACAACGGCGATGTTTTCTATTATTCAGTAAAAAATACTGAAGTGACGAGGCTGACTGAAACGGAAGCTTTTGAAACCGATGTCCGTTTGTCCCCAAAAGGAAATTTCGTTTCTTTTATTAGAAATCAAAACCTTTTCTATATCGATTTAGCGAGTGGAAAAGAGACGGCAGTAACTACTGTAGGTGGTGGGTTAGTCAAATACGGTATGGCGGAATTTGTTGCCCAGGAAGAAATGAAACGCATGACAGGGTATTGGTGGTCGCCCGACGAGTCGGCTATTGCCTTAACTCGAGTCGATGAGAGCCCTGTACCTGTGGCGACCCGAACTGAAATATACGCAGACGAAGTGAAAGTTATTAAACAGCGCTACCCGTTTGCTGGTGCTGATAACGTCAATATCGACTTGGGCGTTTATCACCTGAGAGACGAGCGTACTAAATGGCTTGGATTAGATGAGCTGGGGGACGGGTATTTAGCTCGGGTCAACTGGCTGAATGACAGCGAGAGGTTGAGTTACCAATGGCAAAGTCGTGACCAGCAACAGTTGGCTTTGCGTCTTTTTAATGTCGATACGGAACAGCAAAGCGTACTGGTCGAAGAAAACTCAGATACCTGGATTAATCTTCATAATGACCTGTACTTTTTGGAAGATAACAACCATTTCATTTGGGCATCAGAGCGCAGTGGGTACAAGCATTTGTACTTGTACCGACTGGATGGCTCGTTAATTCGTCAGCTCACTTCAGGTGACTGGATGGTCGATGAACTGGAAGCGGTTGATGAAAGCTCTGGTATTTTGTATTTCACCGCACGTCGGAAAAGTCCACTTGAACGTCATTTGTATCGAGCTCAGTTAAATAGTGGTTCCAGTAATAACCCAACGCAGATTACTGAGCGAGAAGGTATGCACGACGTTGAGTTTTCATCGACGTTCCATCGCTATATTGATACGTTTTCCTCGCCTGAACAGCCAGTGCAAGTCAGTTTACACGGCCCAACGGGAGAGCGTCAGGCATGGCTTTTGGAAAACAACATAGACAAAAACCACCCACTTGCTAAGTACATGCGTGACTGGCGTTATCCGGAATTCGGCGAGCTAACCGCTGAAGACGGACAAACACTGTATTACAAAATGACCAAGCCGACGGACTTTGATAAAACCCAAAAATACCCGGTGATGGTCTATGTGTACGGAGGACCGGGAGCGCAGCGGGTGACGAAAAGCTGGGGCAACCATTTTGTTCAGTATATGGCGCAGCAGGGCTTTATTGTCTTTACATTAGACAACCGGGGCTCGGATAACCGTGGCAAAGCGTTTGAAGCACCTATTTATAAAAACATGGGCTCGCCGGAAGTGACGGATCAGGTAACCGGAGCCACTTTCCTTAAGTCATTGCCTTATGTGGATGGAAGTCGTATTGGTATTTATGGGCACAGCTACGGCGGCTACATGACACTGATGGCGATGTTTAAAGCGCCTGAACATTTCAGCGCCGGGGTTTCCGGAGCCCCGGTAACCGACTGGCGCTTGTACGACACCCATTACACCGAGCGTTTTATGGGCATGCCTGATGAAGGTGAAAACTATGAGGCTGCGTCGGTGTTTCCATACGCAGATGGGCTTAAAGGTGACTTGTTGATTTACCACGGCATGGCTGATGACAATGTCCTATTCACGCACAGCACCAAACTTTACAAGCAGTTGCAGGACAATGAGCAGCCATTTGAAATGATGAACTACCCGGGTAAGAAGCACTCCATTAACGGACGTCATACAAAAATTCATCTCTACTCGATGATCGCCCAATTTTTTCAACAAACCATTGGCGAACAATAGGTTATAATATGCGCATATCCTTCTCGAAAGAGTTCTCAACAAAGGAGTGGTTATGCGCTTTTTATCTCGCCGTTTAGTAATGCCTAATGATCTTAACTTTGCCGGTTCACTGTTTGGTGGCCGTATTCTGGAGTGGATTGATGAAGAGGCTTACATCTTTGCCAGCTGCCAGTTAGGTGCTAAAAGCCTGGTAACGAAACACATCGGTGCCATTACTTTTGAAACTTCAGCATTTCAGGGCGACGTTGTTGAGTTCGGTCTGGAAGTGAAAACGGTCGGGCGTACTTCATTGGCTATTACGTGCTTAGTGCGTAATAAACATACCAAGCAAAATATCTGTACGGCCGACGATATCGTCTTTGTTCACATTGACCCTGAAACTCGTAAGCCAACGGCTCACGGTAAAACGAAGGACGAACTGGACGATTTTGCAGGGTCGCTTTAAGCAACCCTGCAAGTTATTCATTAGATAGGTGAGCCTGGAGGAAGTGCTTCAGGCTCATAGCTTTTCGGCCACTCACCATCTTCTATAAAGCCGTCAATATCGGCAGCAAGCTGTATTGCAAAACGATTGCCATTTGCGGCTAGCGTTTCTTTCATACGTTTTATTTCTGACATGACTTGCAAGCGACTTTCAGGCGCCAAACTGCTGCTCTGAACAGTCTTGATAAGCGCGTTCACTGCTGTGGTAACAAGTCGCTGATGCAATGGGCTTTTCGTGTTTTCGTTCCAGTCGTTAAAGACCTGCTTGAAAACCTGAGAGCTTACTTCTGCCGGTGAAGGCACATTACTGTCATCACTATGTTGTTGTACCAAGCGGTTTAAGCGTTGAGGGTTCAGCATTAATTGCAGTGAATGGTTCGCAGCGCTTGCAGCCATGCTAACAGGATCTGGAATTAATCCCGTCCTCCCGTCAAACCGCTCGCGTGAGTCGCTTTCGCCGTAGGCCAACGGCACTAACCATTGTTGTATTTGCTCTGGTACGGCTAACGTATCGGCGCTAATGGTTCTGAGTAATTGAGAAAGAGCTGACTGTTGGCGCGAGCCGCCAATTGCTTTGTACCCGTCCGTATTATCACTGGCCAGGTAATACTCATAATTGACACCGCCAAGCCATTTGACCGCCGCTTCTGCCTGATAACGATGCAGCAGATAAACGGGAACGAAATACTCTTGCAGTCGGCTCAGCGGTTCATTGTCATTTAGAAACGCTTTGCTGAAATTAGTAAGAACTTGTTCTCTGACGGTGAGTAAGCGTTCCAGCTCGGTAACAGGGTTACTGCCGTTATCCCATAAGTGTGCTGTTGGGTGCGCGCCGCCAACGGGTCGCGCATCTCTGTCAGAAATGAAACTTAACCCTAAGGAGTCGTTTTTATCCAAAATTCGAGCTAACTGGTCAGTTGCTGATGGCATACCTCCAAAGTCACTGTACCCATAAGCAATGACTTGTTTGTCCCATACTCCCAGACCGACATCGTAGGCATCGTTGAGTGTCAGCGTGCCGTCGGTGGTTAAGTTAACCAGTGGGTGAGGGTAGTCCATAACCGACGCACGGTCAGAAGGGCTTGCTGCAAAGTTATGAGCAATACCCAGTGTATGGCCAATTTCATGAGCGCTTAACTGGCGAATACGAGCTAAAGCCATTTTCTGAACAGCGGTTTTTAGCTCTTGTTTGTCGTCGACGAAAGGCGTTAATAAGGCTGTCGCAATTTTCATATCCTGACGTACACGCAGTGAACCTAAGGTGACGTGACCTTTAATAATTTCACCGGTACGTGGGTCAATAACAGAAGAACCATAAGACCATCCGCGAGTAGCACGGTGAACCCATTGAATGACGTTGTAGCGAACGTCCATAGGATCGGCGTCTGCTGGCAACATTTTCACCTGAAACGCATTGTCATAACCAATGGCTTCAAAACCTTCCTGCCACCACTTTGCGCCTTCTAATAAAGCAGAGCGAACTGGCTCGGGCGCACCGGGATCGAGGTAGTAAATAATTGGTTGGCGCGCCTCACTCTCAGAAGCTATCGGGTCTCTCTTCTGCAAACGGTGGCGCGGAATGTATTGTACCGTCATAGACTCGTCAAGTGGAGCGGCATAATCTTTAAAACTGTGTGACCAGAAGCCGCTGTTAGTATGGAATTCACGTGGCAAGTAGCCGGCATCCGGAAGTTGAATAAAAGAGTGGTGTAAGTGCAGAGTCAAAGCGTCAGCATTGGCAGCCGTTTCACGTACCCAGCGTCCTTGCCCCTCACCAACAAAGGTGACTTTCGCTTCCAGTTCGGTGTTTTTAGGAAAGCTTTTGCTGCGTTCGGGGTATATAACAGAACGTTGGGCATCGACGTTATACTGTCCTTGCTCAGTGGCCGCTAACCGCTGGGAGACACCATGCACGTCAGTGAATAAATACGGTGTGTAATCAATGAGTACGTGAGATTCGTTGCTGGCAACAATGTTAAAACCGTAAAGTACCGCGTCTGCGAAAGCTTCGTTCACGCTTTGACGCTCTGCTGCATTTTCAGTTTGCGCACGGTAATAGGTGTTATGTTGCATGAGTAACGCTTTATCGCCTTCAATATGAAAAGACGACAATCGCGTGTCACCTAACTGCCCCCGATCTAAACCAATGTCATTAGAGCCCAACCCCCAAGGTAAACTGGTTTGAAAGATGAACTGTTTGCCACTTCTTGGCACTTGCAGGTAATACTTTCCATTGGCGGCGTCATGATAAAAAGTAAAGAAGCCATCCTCTTGGGAAAAAGACTCGGTAAAGGCTTCGATAGTGGCTGGCGCTTTTTGCTCAGACGCCAGACTGACTGAAGTGATACTGCTTAAAACAAGCAGAAAAATTAAGAGTATGTGTCGCATGGTTTATCCCAGTTGTTCTGCAATTTCTTCTAATATTTGTGTTGTCCACTGCTCAATACGTTCATCAGATAACTCATATTGTGAGTCTTCATCCAGTGATAAGCCGACGAACTGCGAGTTATCTGCGGTCAATGCCTTCGAAGCGGCAAAGTCATACCCCTCGTTTGGCCAAAAACCGATGCGTTTACAACCATGGTCGGCGATGGCGTCGTGCAGCATGCCAAGCGCGTCTTGGAACCAGTCGGTGTATCCCTCCTGATCGCCCATACCGTATAGCGCGACAATTTTTCCGCTTAGGTTAACCTCGTTAATATCATCCCAATGACTTTCCCAGTCTTCCTGAAGCTCACCAAAGTCCCAGGTGGAAATACCGAAAATAAGAATGTCGAACTGTTCGGCGTCTTTGAGGGGAGTATCCTGGATATTAAATAAGGTTACAATATCGTCACCGATGGCTTGCTGGATTTTCTCGGCAGCTATTTCCGTGTAGCAGGTGGTAGAACCGTAAAACAAACCAATTTGCAGTGACATAGATTACACCTTGACCTTAAGTTAACGATTGGATGTGGATGCATTGTACCAAAAAGACCGATAGAATGACCCACCTTTGTAACGCAGTATCAATTGAGAAGAGGGCAGTATGGACTTTGATCAACAGGTCGAGCAACTGGAAACCGTGTTTGACGAAACCGTGGTGTCAGGAAATGACGACGAGCTGTTTGCCAGTGGTTATTTGCGCGGCCATTTTGATTTGGTGGTAGCACAGTTGGAAATGTCCGGAAATGCTGATGCCGACAAGTTAATGCCGTCGCTTGAGCAGGCGGTTCATGACACTCGCCATGAACTTGCACCTGCGGATCAAGCGCACATTAAAAACCTCATGGATAAATTAGCGGTGAAAGCGGGCCGGGGATAACCTGGCTAATGCATCACTGGTTAGCGGCAGTGTCTCGCCACATATCATTCCTGCAATAAGTTCGCCAGCCAACGGGGCTGATGTGAAACCTCTTGAACCAAGTCCGGAGACACCGTACAGGCCTGAGTCCAGCTGACCAATGATCGGTTGATGATCAGGTGTTGTTGCCCTTACCGAGGCTCTTTGTTCAACAACTTGTAATTTTTCTGCCCAGGGTTGTTTCGCGTTGACGGTGAGCTGTTGAAGGTTTTCCTCGTTATCCTCCGGGCGCGTTGCGAAATCTGTTTCACCCCGATTAAATGTCGCCCCCAGACAATGTAGGCCTTCAGATTCAGGCACTAAATACCCCTTATAACACAGCACGGTTTTTAAAGGTTTAAGGCTGTCAGAAGTTTTTACTTGGGTAATTTGTCCGCGTACGGGGTTTACTGGCAAGTTGCCGACTTTTACTGGCAACAGCTCATTAAAACGATGCCCTGTTGCAAGTACTAAGTTCTTTGTGTGAATCCTCTCTCCACTTTCCAGGTTGACGCTCCAGCTACCATCATCTGAATGGCTAATGCTTTCAACTGAGTCGTTTATAAAGGCACTTTTGGCGTGTTCAAATAATGACTTAACGACTGTCTCAGGTGTTAACCAGCCCGCTTGGGGATAAAACAGAGCAGGAGTACCGATAGTGATGCCGGCGGTTTTGTTCGTTTCTTCTGCGTTTAAGTAGCGAACCGTTGTCTCGTTATATAAATCACCTGCAACTTTTTGAAAGCGTTGCTCTCGTTGCTCATTGAATGCGGGCTGCAAGACGCCGCTGGCGTACCAGTGCTCCGGAGTGTATTGTCGGTAAGTGTTTCGCGCCGTACTAAAAGCTTGCCAGTAAAAGCAGCTCAGTGGCGTGTGTTCTGCATGCAACAGCGGATATACGGCGCCTTGGGGATTACCGGAGGCGCCGTCGGCTATATTGGGCGCAATCACTTTGGAAGCAACGCCCCGTTTTTGTAACGACAAAGCACAGCACGCAGCACTTATTCCGCCGCCAATGATAACAACCGGCTCTGCTGACGTTTCAGGTTCAACCGTTCCCCCCTGAAACTGACCGCATATCATCTCGCGTTTGCGTCCATAACCGGGCACTTTACTGACGGTAAAACCGGCCTCCGCAAGTCCTCGACGAACAACGCCAGCTGCAGTAAAGGTGGCATACGTTGTCTTTTTATGAGCGGTCACTGACATGGTTTCAAAAAGCGCTTGTTGCCACATATCCGGATTTTTTGATGGTGCAAAGCCATCTAAAAACCAAGCGTCTACTTTATGCTGAGCCTGACCCCGCCACTGGGGGAATAGCTGGTTAATATCACCAATCCACAAGTCTAACGTAATTCTTCCTTCAGCGAAGGTAAGGCGGTGGCATCCGGGTTCCGGTGACGGATAATGAGCTAGAAACTGCGAACTGATACTCTCTACCTCTGGTAGTAAGGCGTAGGCTTGTTGCAGTTGCTCAACGGTTAAAGGAAATTTCTCAAAACTGATAAAGTGCAGCCGACTGTCCGGAGAAGCTGACTCGATAAAGTGTTGCCATGTCAGCAAAAAGTTTAGGCCGGTGCCAAATCCTGTTTCTGCAATGGTAAAGCACTCATATTTTTTCAACGTTTGCCAACGGGCGGGTAATCCGTTGTGCTTAAGAAATACGTATTGGCTTTCGTCAATGCCACTTTCTATTGAAAAATAAATATCATCGAAAGTGGTGGAAACAGGTACGCCATACTCGTTAAACTTGACCGACGCTTTAGAATTCAAGTGTTTGCCCCATGATTTATTGGCAGATGCTCGCTATAATAACAAGATTACTAAAAACAGTGCACAAAGCAGACCACATTCTTAGAACACGTTAGTTACTATACCGACGTATAAATGTCAGACAGGATTTTAGAATGAGAAGAGCAGTGATAACCGGCCTTGGTATCGTATCAAGTATCGGTAACAATCAAGAAGAAGTACTGGACAGCTTGCGTGAAGGCAAGTCAGGCATTAGCCGCTCTGAATCTTTTGCGGAGATGGGACTTCGCTGTCAGGTTTGGGGACCGGTAAAGCTTGACCCTAAAGACCATATCGATCGTAAAGCATTGCGCTTTATGGGTGACTCAGCGGCTTATGCTTATATTGCTATGTCTCAGGCAATTGAAGACGCAGGCTTAAGCGAAGATGAAATTTCTAACCCGCGTACAGGCTTGGTTGTTGGCTCTGGTGGCGCTTCTGGTGAGCATCAAGTTGCTGCGGCAGATATTCTGCGTGAGCGCGGTGTGAAGCGCGTAGGGCCTTATATGGTACCTCGTTGCATGGCATCCACGACATCAGCGTGTCTTGCTACACCATTCAAAATTAAAGGCGTGAACTACTCCATTAGTTCAGCGTGTGCGACGTCAGCACACTGTATTGGTCACGCTTTAGAGCTTATTCAATTTGGTAAGCAAGACCGTGTCTTTGCCGGCGGTGGTGAAGAGCTTCACTGGACCTTAGGCATGGAATTCGACGCCATGGGCGCATTAAGTACTAAATACAATGATACGCCTGAGAAAGCATCGCGTACCTATGACCAGGATCGCGATGGTTTTGTACCAGCTGGTGGTGGCGGTATCTTGGTTATTGAAGAGCTAGAAGCGGCTAAAGCACGTGGCGCGAAAATTTACGGCGAAATTGTTGGCTACGGCGCTACTTCAGACGGCTATGACATGGTTGCACCGTCAGGTGAAGGTGCGGTTCGTTGCATGAAAATGGCAATGGAAACTGTCGACAGCCCAATCGACTATCTGAATACTCACGGAACCAGCACGCCAGTGGGCGATGTGAAAGAACTAGAAGCTATTCGTGAGGTGTTCCCTGAAAAGACACCAATGATTAGCGCAACTAAAGCTATGACCGGTCACGCGCTAGGCGCCGCTGGTGTGCATGAAGCGATTTATTCACTGCTTATGTTGAAGCATGGGTTTGTAACACCGTCTATCAACATTGAAAAGCTGGATGAACAAGCTGATGGTATGAATATCATCCGTCAAACAACAGATGCACCATTACGTACGGTTATGTCTAATAGCTTTGGCTTTGGTGGTACAAATGCGTCATTGGTTATGCGCCAATACGCAGAGTAAGCTGTGTCATCGGTTGGTACGATGAATATCGTCGCCGATAGAAATATTCCTGCGCTATCGACATTGTTGTCAGGCGCAGGAAACCTTCATTTTTTCTCGGAAAGAGAACCTCCCCCGGAGTTACTGGCAAATGCGGATGCATTGCTGGTTCGCTCTATTACGCAAGTCAATAAAGAACTACTGAAAAAAGCCCCAAAGTTAACCTTTGTGGCCTCTGCGACTATTGGTACCGAGCACATCGATTCAGAAGCCCTGGCTGAAAAAGGTATTGCCTTTGCCCATGCTCCGGGGGCTAACGCTGCCTCTGTCGGTGAGTATGTACTATGTGCTGTTTTGCAGTGGTTAAACGGACAAAACATTGATTCGCTAGCTGACTTAGACGTTGCTATTGTTGGTGCTGGCCATACTGGACAAGCTGCGGGCCAACGCTTACAAGCGCTTGGCATGAACGTGCATTATTACGATCCGCCATTGAGTAAAAAAGGCGAAAAGGCAGTTCACGACCACTGGCAACGTGTTATCACAGCCGATATTATTTCCTGCCATGTCCCGTTGACGCGGGGCGACGAGTATCCGACTCACCATTTGTTTGAGCATACGGCGCTACAGTCGCTACATGAAAACCAGTTGCTGATTAATGCCAGCCGTGGTTCTGTGATAGATAACGTCGCATTGCTGGAAAGAGCTCAGCAGGGTGAAAGACCTTTTATTGTGCTCGATGTGTGGGAAGGAGAGCCTAAGGTTTTAAAGCCTTTGGTTGACTACGTTGACATTGCCACTCCTCACATTGCCGGTCATAGCCTGGAAGGTAAGGTGGGTGGTGCCATAATGGTTGCTAATGCTCTGTTGCAGCACTTTCGGCTTGAAACTAATTATGACAAACGCGCGGTGTTGCCAAGTCCTTCTTGGCCAACAATAGATGCAGAGCAACTGTGGCCGATAAGCTCGCTTTTAAGCTGGGTTCGACAACACTACGACATTATGGAAGACGATACGCTTTTTCGTCGTCATGCACAGACAAACGAAGGCTTTGATAATTTACGAAAAAAATATCGCAAAGAAAGCCCTCGCAGAGAGTTCATAAATCAGGGTGTTACATGCCATAATAGCGAGCAATATATCCAATTTTTACAGTTGGGCTTTAGTGCCCGGCAAGTCAACCGTTAAGGAGTACGTATGGCAGACGGGTTTCGCATAGCAGTTCTTGGTGCAACAGGCTTAGTGGGTCAACAAATGATTGATA
>MDTC01099389.1_pt1 | contig 13418 bp, 13 predicted proteins | sample 811181 | NCBI WGS metagenome assembly MDTC01 (sample SAMN05326644, study PRJNA326480) | marine metagenome | isolation source: seawater | place: Pacific Ocean: North | collected 2011
CAAATAATCAACATCTCCATCTTGATAAACCTGGACTTGTGAGTTTCGAGTCCTCGGTGATAACCCCCCAGTAACAATTGCTGCACCGCCCTTCTCCCTTCTAATTAGTTCAGCAATTGCATAAACTTCATCAACGGAAAAACATACTATCGCTGATCTTGGGGGAACTCTGCTCAATCTATGCGAATCTACGTAACGAAGTTTTGAAAATCTTTTCTTAGGAATGAATCCGACATTAGGCAAAGTATCTTCCAGAACCCTTCTTATAGAATTTGAACCAAGAAATACTGTCTCTTTAGTGCCTCTAGCTTTAAGTAATCTTTCTGTAAAAATATGTCCCCTATCAAGATCTGAACACATTTGGATTTCATCAACTGCCAAAAATTCAACCTCCATTCTCACTGGCATAGCTTCAACTGTGCAAATCCAATATTTGGGATCTGCTGGAACAATCCTTTCTTCTCCTGTTATTAGCGACACTGATTGCTTTCCAGATCTAGCAACAACTTTTTCATAAACCTCTCTAGCCAAAAGCCTTAAAGGTAATCCAATGATGCCACTAGAGTGGCAAAGCATTCTTTCAACAGCATAGTGTGTCTTTCCCGTATTTGTTGGACCTAAAACAACCCATACCTTCTTATTAAAGTTAGGACTATTTGCCATGATTCATTTCCCCACTTTAGCAGCCCTATATTAAGACAATTCAATGATTCTCCATTGAACAAAAATTTACTAAAAAACTTTGACGCCGTGAACTTTAAATTATTAAATTACTGGATATCTAATACCTAATACGTATAAAAGATTAAGGAAAAAACTATTAAAGGAATTAAAAAAATGACGAATATAATTGATACTGCCATCAAAGCATTGGAGGAAAAGCTACAAGGCAAGAGTGTGGACTTCAGTGCAAAATTTGAAATTGAGAACGAAGGTTCAATAATTGTGGATAACAATGGTGTTAGAGCTTCCTCTGAAGATACTGATTGCACTTTGATTGCTAGTGCTGAAACCTTTCAAGACATTTTATCCGGTGAAACGAATCCAACTTCAGCCTTTATGAGTGGAAATCTTAAAGTTGAGGGAAGCATGGGCGTAGCAATGCAATTAGGAAACATACTTGGCTGATAAAACACTAAATCCTTTACCTAAATTAGGAATTAAACTGCTAGAAGGGGGCATACTAGATTATGTCCAAACTGAGGACAGGAAATACATTAGATATGGTTTTTGGGATAAAGGAGAAAAGGCTACAGTTATTATTCTACCGGGAAGATCAGAATATATAGAAAAATATAATTCAGTTATAAAAGAATTCACACAAAGAAATTACTCTGTAGTTTGTATAGACTGGAGAGGTCAAGGACTATCTCAACGGCCTCTAGGTCGCACAGATATTGGTCACGTCAAAAATTTCTTCGAGTATCAAATAGATCTGGAGAGTGTCCTAAGTGTTCTTCAAGCAAAGTTGTCCTCAAGACCCCTGATACTATTTGGTCATAGCATGGGGGGATGCATCGGGTTAAGGTACTTATTAAGAAGTTCTAATGTTAGTTCTGCCATATTTTCAGGCCCTTTATGGGGTTTGCCTGTTTCTGATTTTACTGTTTCCATATTGATACCAATTTTTAACTTAGCAATCTCTTTAGGTCTAGGACTTTTGACATATCCATATAAGATTGACGGATTTCAAATTATTAACAAAGCTTTTGAGAAGAATATTTTGACAAGAAATGCAAAAAAATATCAGGAAATGAGGGAGAATCTTCTGATTGATCCTAGGTTAGGTTTGGGCCCCCCAACATTAAGCTGGCTAGTTGCCCTCAATGCTGAACTCAAGAAATTGGCAAAGATGCCACCACCTGATATTCCACAGCTGACTTTGGTAGGAGAAGAAGATGTGGTCGTATCTAAGGATTCCATATTAGCAAGGATGGCTAGAACACCGAAGGGATATACCCATATAATACAAGGCGCATATCATGAGATATTTTTTGAAACCAAAGAAATTCAAGAGGATGTTTGGCAGAAAATCGATGAATTTCTAGACGCCCAACCTGAAAAAAGTTCCACCCATTAAATCAATTTTTTGATTTGATGACTTCAATTAATTCAATTAGAAATGGAGTAATACCATTAACTATTAAAAGGACTCCATCTACATTTGGGTGAATCTTGTCTGCCTGATAATACTTTTCTAACTGTGCATTATCCTGATCCAGGATGGGAGATAACAGATCAGGATACAAAATCAATTCATATTCATCAGTTAAATCTGCGTAAATATTTTCAAATTCTAACTTATAGTCCTTGCCATAGTTTTCAATTGACCTTATTCCCACTAATAAAACAGGTAAATCTCTATCTTTAAGCTTATGTATAATTTGGGATAGATTGTTCTTAGTATGCTTGGGGGGAAGCCCCCTTAGCATATCGTTAGCACCTAGGGCAACTACAACCCCATCAATATCATCGGTCAAACTCCATTCTAATCTAGACAAGCCACCTGCTGTTGTGTCCCCAGAAACACCTCCATTGACTAAACCCACATTTATGCCTTTATTTATTAAATTGCTCTCTAGCTGATTTACTAATCCATCTTTCTGTGCGAGGCCAAATCCTTGGACCAAACTATCTCCAATAATCAAAATTGTTAGGTGATTAGATTGCTCTGATGAACTGCCCTCTTCAGTGAGACTCAATAAAACCAATATCATTCCAATTAGTTTATTGTATTTTAAGGAAATGAAACCATATAACACTAGTCAAAACCTTTATCATTTGAACGCAAAATAATGAATATTAGTCCTCTAATTAAAGCATCTAACCTTTCTTTATCATTCCCAAGTGGGTCTGGTAAGATAGAAATTCTAAAATCAGTCAATTTTTCACTTCATGATAAAGAGAAAGTAGCTCTGGTAGGCCCATCCGGTTCTGGAAAGTCATCGCTTTTGATGCTTTTAGGCGGACTGGAGCAATGCACAACTGGTTCCATAATAATTGATAATAAGGAGATCACTAAATTTTCCGAAGATGGACTAGCTGACTTTAGAAAAGAAAATATGGGAATAGTCTTTCAATCTTTTCACCTCATTCCTACTATGACAGCAATCGAAAATGTTTGTATACCATTAGAATTGGCTGGATTCGAGGATGTCAGAAAACGAGCTGGATTACTCCTCCGTGAAGTAGGGCTAACTGATAGATTTAATCATTTTCCCGCACAATTATCTGGAGGTGAGCAGCAAAGAGTAGCAATAGCAAGGGCCCTAGCTATCGAACCTCAAATCATCTTAGCCGATGAGCCAACAGGAAACCTAGATCAAAATACAGGAGATAAAATCATCGAGCTTCTATTCAGGTTAACCGAAAAGAATAAAAGTAGCCTAATCATTGTAACCCATTCTATAACGCTGGCAAGGAAATGTGATAGGATAGTGGAGTTGATTGATGGCAAGACCGTAGAAAAATAGCGACGCATTGATCCTATGGTTAACTCAGTCATTAAAATAGCCACTAGGGACCTACGCGGCGGGTTGGCTAAGTTTAGGATTTTCCTAATATGTTTATTCTTAGGTGTTTTCGCTATCTCACTTATAGGAACTTTTAAGGAGTCCGTAAAAGCAGGCTTACAAAAAGAATCTGCTGAGATTTTAGGTGGAGACATTTCTCTTAACTTAGCGTACAGGGTGGCCTCTCAAGATGAGAAAAAAGAAATCAAAGAAATTTCCAATAGTTTTTCTGAGCTGATATCCTTTCGCACCATGATATCTGGTATTGGGCAGTCCTCTGATGTCCCTCATGCTTTGGCAAAAGCGAAAGGAGTAGACGACAAATATCCTCTGTATGGGGATGTAATTATTGAACCAGCTATTTCTATTGAAGAGGCTCTACGTGAGAGGAATGGTATTTATGGTATAATAGCAGAGCCATTACTCATAGAACAATTACAGCTCAAGATTGGTTCTTTAGTTAAATTGGGTAATACCACCTTTGAATTACGTGGCAGAGTACTTAGCCTGCCAGATTCAGGTTCGGATACCTTTAGCCTAGGTTCGAAGATCATCATATATTCATCGTCCCTTAAAGATTCAGGATTACTTGGGAAAGGTACTCTTTATGAGACGAATTATTATATTAAAACACGCGAGCAGGAAGATTTGGAAGGCCTTAAATCTTCCTTCACTCAAAAGTTTTTTGACAGAGGTTTCCGTTGGAGAGATAGAAGAAACCCTGCACCTGGGATAGAATCTTTTGTCAATAGATTAAGTTTCTTTCTTACAGTATTGGGAATGGCTGGCTTAATTATTGGTGGAGTAGGTATAAGCACCGCTGTTGGATCCTATTTAACTCTAAAAAGAGGGACTATAGCCACATTAAAAACTCTTGGGGCTACCTCCGCAACATTAACCAAAATTTATTTGTCACAAATATTGATATTATCACTCACTGGTACGGCAACTGGTGCTTTAGCCGGAAGTAGTATGTGTTACGTTCTAAAACCTATATTAATAAACATAACTCCTTTTCCTTTGAGCTTCGATTTTTACCCTCGACCAATCATGAATGCTATGATCTTAGGTCTTCTTGTCAGCTTAATTTTTTCATTAATACCTCTAATGAAGGCCTGTCGAGAAAAAGTATCAGATTTATTTCGTTCTCAATTGACGGACGGCAAATCCAGAATTCCGGGCGTTAGAGAAAGCATATTCATCATCAGCTTGATAGCCGCATTAATATTTCTGATAATCATTATGGCCCCAGAGAAAAAATTAGCCATGTGGTTTATAATTGGAACAATATTCTCATTCTTAGTTTTACATATGATTTCGTTTCTAACTCAAAAAGCTTCTTTGAAATTAAGTTCATCAGAAAAAATGTCGGGCCTACTTCCCTTAAAACTAGCATTTGCCTCTATTGGGAATGGCAGTGGGGAAAACAAGTCTGTTCTAATTTCTATTGGAGTTGGTCTCATAGTACTAGCTACCATGGGACAAATAGAAAAGAACATTGAAACCTCCTTGGAGAAAGATTTGCCAGCAATAGCACCTGCTTTCTTTTTGATAGACATACAATCTGCTCAAAAGAGACCACTTATCGACATTTTACAAAAACGAAACCTTATTACTGACCTTAAAATGGCTCCAATGTTAAGGGGCTTCATTACGAAAATTAACGATATTGAAGTTTCCAATCTCAATATAGACCACTGGGCATTGAGGGGAGATAGAGGCATTACTTATGAGGATACTCCAACAACAGCACAAAATGTGACACGAGGTGAATGGTGGCCTTCCAACTATAAAGGTTCACCCCAAATTAGTTTTTCCCAAAATGAAGGTCAAGAACTTGGCCTAGACCTTGGGGATACTTTAACGGTGAATATTCTGGGCAGAGATTTGACTGGAACCATTACCAGTTTCAGGGAAGTGAATTTTGCTACAATGGGAATTAATTTCTTAATGGTTTTTAATCCTCATTCATTATCATCTGCACCGCACACACATATTGCCACAGTTTATGCATCACCACAATCTGAAGCCAGTATAATAAAAATTATCACTAGTAATTTTCCGAATATAACGTCCGTATCTGTTAGGGAAACTATTAATAAAATTCAAGAGATGCTAATTAAGATTTCCCTTGCAATGAAATGGTGTGCTCTTCTGATAATCTGCATGGGTTTCTTCGTAATCATGGGAGCATTGGCGGCATCCGAGCAAAGCAGGGCATTTGAAGCTTCTATTTTGAAAACATTGGGTGCGAGAAAAAGTGTGGTTTTATTTAGCTTTGGCTTAAGGTCACTAATTATTGGTAGTGTTGCTGGACTAGTTTCACTAAGTATTAGCGCAATTATGGCTTGGGTTGTAATATCATATTTTCTTAAAAGCACTTACACCTTTGACCTTAATTCAGGAATTTGGATTGTACTAATTGGAATCTCTATAACGGTCCTGACAAGCGCTCTATTTGCAATTGGACCACTAAAATCGAAGCCTGCAAGGGTTCTACGAACCGAGGATTGACCTAGCGTAATTTAAAAATATCTAAAAAGACCTTGAATTTCATGAGGAAAACACCGATATTAAGTATCAGTTAATCTATAAGATTTAAGGAGATATTTATGGCAGAATTCGATTCAATTAGATCAACCACACAATCAGATGCTCGCGTAAGCATTGATAGCGGCCTTAGAGCTCATATGAACAAGGTGTATGGTTTAATGGCTGTAGCAATGGTCATCACAGGGTCTGTTGCTTGGTCTATTGGAACCTCACCACAATTAGTGTATGCGCTTTTCAGCAATCAAATCATCTCACTAGTAATTATGTTCGCACCTTTAGGATTCGTATTCTTTTTGTCTGCTAAGGTAATGAAAATGAGTTATGCGGGTGGTCAATTGGCTTTCTGGCTGTTTTCGGCTTTAATGGGCCTTTCATTATCAACCATATTTGTAGTGTATACTGGAGCGTCAATAGCAAATGCATTTTTTACTACAGCTATAGCATTTGGGGCAATGAGCTTATTTGGCTATACAACCAAGAAAGACTTGTCTGGAATGGGACGATTTCTTTTCATGGGAGTGATAGGATTAATAGTTGCGATGATTATTAATTGGTTTACACAAAGCCCCGGATTAGAGTTTGCTATTAACGTCTTGGGAGTTCTAATTTTTGCTGGACTTACCGCCTACGACACGCAAAATATTAAAAATACATATCTCAGTTTTAGAAGTGCTCCAAACGGGGAAGAAATTGCAGCCAAAGCTGGCATACTAGGTGCCCTATCACTTTACATTAACTTCTTAAATATGTTTATGTTTTTATTGCATTTCATGGGAAATAGGGAATAGCAATTTAGAAATCTGAATACCTATAGGATTTAGAAAGGCCGCAGACATTGTGGCCTTTTTTATTTTATCTTTCCTTCCTTGTATTCGACATGTTTTCTGGCCACTGGATCGTATTTCTTGACAATCATCTTTTCGGTCATTGTCCTAGCATTCTTTCTTGTTACATAAAAATGCCCGGTGTCAGCCGTTGAATTTAAACGGATCTTTATAGTAGTTGGTTTGGCCATTAGGTTCTCCCAAAATGAAAGTCTGACGAATGTTCTACACCGAAAAAAAATAGTGTCAAGCCAACATCATCCCTCTAATCAATAGTGAGGTGGGAAAAGTTTGAAGTACTAGAACCTTCATTGTAGAAAGGAACTCCATTAGCATTAACACCTTCCTTTAAAAATCGAGAAACTTCCTGTAGGACAATTCTTGTTATTATTGGCAGGTCAAGCCCTCTAGATTCTTCAATACTAATCCATTGTAAATGACTAAGTTCAGACGAAGCCCCTGAGAAATCATCTAGATCATCAACTATTGCCTTAGCATCACAGAGGAAGAACCTTGCATCAAATCTTCTGGGTCGTCCTACAGGAGTTATAGCGCGGAAAAAAAAAGTCAATTCGGATGCATTTGGACAAAGACCACTTTTGTGAAAAAATTCCCACCCTTCAATCGCGTTTACATTCCACTTCAAAGGTTTTACCAACTTCAATCCAGTCTCTTCCCAAAGTTCCCGAATTACAGTCGCTGCCAAACCTGAACTTATATTTCTTGTAGACTCAAGAGTTAATAAGGCTTCATCATGGGTTGATAAAGTCGAAAAAAAAGGCACCTTGCTATCATTCTCTTCATATGCTCCACCAGGAAAAACAAACTTGCTTGGCATAAATACAGCCTCCTTTCCCCTCTGCCCCATCAGGACATTATGCTGAGAAGCCATCTTCCTAATAAGGACCACTGTTGCTGCATCTTTTACTGGTATACAATCAAGTTTTTCACTGCTCACAATTAATCTCTCTATATTAAAATAATCCTAACAAATTTTAATCCAAAAGATGGTAAAAGGAAAAAAAATAATTAACTTTAACTAAGCTTTTTATTTTTGGGAATGTCGATGATACCACCAGTTCATGAACAGATTGAAAACATAAATATTTTTCCTGATCAACCATTAGTATTAATTGATGCCGATGAAGTATTAGTACACTTTGCCGTGCCATTTAGGAATTACCTAACACAGAGAGGTTTTGGGCTTAAGCTCAATGGTTACACTCTCCATGATGTAATTCTGGACACGGAATCAAACCTTTTCGTTGACCCACAAACTGCGCAGGATCTTGTAGTTAGTTTCATAAAAGAGGAAACTCATCGACAACCAGCTACGGAAGGTGCCGTTGAATCAGTGCATCATATTTCTAAATCTGCACAAATAATCATAATTAGCAACGTACCTCGATATGCCCACGAGGCTAGATTAAAAAATTTCCAAGAATTGAATCTTCCATTTCCTTTTGTAAGTAATGAAGGGCAGAAGGGACCCGCATTAAAACAAATTTGCGACCAAGTCAAAAAGCCTGCAGTTTTTGTTGACGATAATGCATCACAGATAGCTAGTGCCAAGAAATTTGTACCAGACCTTTACAGATTTTATTTCTCTGGCTGTGACTTAGTACGTACCCAGATGCCAATTACAGATGCATGCACACATAACCCGAAATCCTGGAAAGAACTAGTACATCTGTGCAAAGGGCTTTTGCTCTAGTCTTTATTTATAGTTTCAAGGGCTTTAAGTAGTTCCTGAGGTATTTTAACTGGTTTTCTAGAATTAGAATCCACACACACGTGAGTGAAAAGGACGCGGGCTGCAGTTTTATCCTCTTGGTTGAAAAATATACCAACTTCGTACTGTACGGAAGATTCCCCAATACGGTTGACTTTAAGACCGGCAGTTATAACGCCAGGAAAACCGATTTCTGAAAAATATGTGCATTTCGTTTCAACTACTAGACCAATTATTCGTCCGCTAGGTATCACTAATGAATTGGTTTTAATTAGCCAGCTATTTACTACTGTATCTACATATTCGTAAAAAACCACGTTGTTCATGTGCCCATAAACATCATTATCACGCCATCGGGTAGCCATTTTTTCAAAATAAGCATAATCTTGTTTCGAAGTTTGTTTTATTCTCATTATATTAATTCCTTTCCAATTACAGGATACAAAAGTTTAGGAGGGCGACAAGTGACTTTTAAAGGATTACTTTTTGATAAAGATGGTACTTTATTTCATTTTCAAGAAAGCTGGGGGGAGTGGATGAGTCAAATCATAAACGATCTAACAGCTGGTTCCACAAGAGATAGGAAGATGATGGCAAAAGTTCTTGGTTTTGATTTGATACAAAAAACTTTCCATAAAGACAGTGTGTTCATTGCAGGCGTTGCTGGGGAATTTCTCTCTATAATTGAACCCTACTCATGCAGATTAAAAGGAGATGCTCTGCGAGAATTTATTACTAGTAAGTCTGTCAAACTAATCCAAGTTCCAGTAACTAATCTACCTAAATTGTTCGCTCAGCTCAAATCACAGAATATTTTGCTGGGCATCGTCACCAATGACTGTGAAGAACCCGCGAAATCACAATTAGAGTCAGCAAAAATTCTTGATTACTTTGATTTTGTTGTTGGTTGTGATAGTGGCTATGGCGCAAAACCTGAAACAGGTCAATTGCTTGAATTTCTCAATATTTTTGATTTAAAATCACATGAAGTCGCCATGATAGGCGATAGCACACATGACCTTAAGGCAGCCCAAAAGGCAAAAATCTATTCAGTAGGAGTATTGACAGGGGTTGCAGAAGAAAAGGAGCTAATGCCCTATGCTGACAAAATATTAGATTCCATAGAAAGTGTACCTTCCTGGCTAAGATAAAAACTTTACAAAAAATTTATTCTCCCTTCTAATTTACTCAATCAATGACGGATCACGAAAGGAAACTAATACCCATGAAAGCTGATCGTAGATCTCGATCTGGGGGACGCTCTGGAAATGCTCGGCGAAAGAGTGCTGCAGCAATTTCTCAAACCCCTTGGTCATTGCCTGTAAATTGCGATAATTTTGTTGAGCCTATATCTCAGGAAGGGATTGAAAAAATCCATAATACTGCAATGCGTGTGCTAGAAGAAATTGGTATTGATTTTATCAATGAGGAAGCAAAATCACTTCTTAAAAAGGCTGGTTGCCGTGTTGATCCAAACTCTGACAACGTGAAAATGGATAAGGGTTGGGTGATGGAAATGGTCAAGCATGCTCCCAGTAAATTTGATATTATCCCTAGAAATCGAGAAAGGAAGGTAACCATTGGAGGAAGGCACATGACTTTTGTTAATGTTTCTTCGCCTCCAAATGTAATGGATCTAGATAGAGGAAGAAGGCCTGGTGACTTTGAAAGCTTTAAGGATCTCATTAAATTCACCCAATATTTTAACTGCATACATGTTGCAGGAGGATATCCTGTAGAACCTGTTGATATTCACTCTTCAATAAGACATCTTAAATGTTTGTATGAAAAACTAACCTTAACCGATAAAGTTTGCCATGCGTATTCTCTAGGAACTGAACGGGTTGAAGATGCTCTTGAGATGGTGCGGATTGCAAGTGGCTTAAAAGAAGAAGATTTCATTAAAGAGGCGAGACTTTACACAAATATTAACTCCTCTTCACCACTCAAACACGACTGGCCTATGCTTGATGGAGCCATGCGTTTTGCTAGAAAAAATCAACCTGTGAGTGTAACTCCTTTTACCTTGGCAGGCGCAATGGCTCCGGTTACTTTATCAGGAGCTGTAGCCCAATCCATAGCTGAAGGTTTGGCAGCTATTGCTTTACTTCAATATATTAATCCAGGTTGTCCGGTGATTCTCGGTACCTTTACTTCAAATGTGGACATGAAATCTGGCGCACCTGCCTTTGGTACTCCCGAATATATTCGTGCAACACAAATTACTGGCCAGATGGCCCGCTATTATAATTTACCTCTGAGGTCATCAAACGCTTGTGCTTCTAATGCCCCCGATGGTCAAGCAATGTGGGAAAGTCTAAATAGCCTTTGGGCTTCAACAACTTCAGGAACAAATTTAGTTTATCATGGTGCAGGATGGCTAGATGGAGGTTTAATTGCCTCTTATGAGAAATTTGTAATGGATTGTGAAGTTCTACAACAATTCAAAAGATACTTTGAACCAGAATTGTGTAGTGTTAATGAGGATGACTTAGCTTTTGAGGCCATTTCTGAAGTAGGTCCTACAGGGCACTTTTTTGGTTGTCAGCATACCCAAGACCGTTATGCCAGTGCTTTCTATTCTCCGTTTCTATCTGATTGGAGAAATTACGAAGCCTGGGCAGAAGCAGGAGAAGAGTGGACCCATGTTAGGGCAAATAAAATATGGAAAGCAATTCTGACTGAATTTGAACCACCGCCAATGGATGAAGGAATTAAGGAAGAATTAGCCAGTTTTGTAGATCGAAGGATAAAGGAAGGAGGGGCCCCTACTGACTTCTAGTAAGTTTAAACTAGAAAGTATTTACTCAATTTTTGAGAGCAAACTATCCAAAGAATTTTTGGCATCACCATAAAACATTCGAGTATTTTCTTTATAAAATAGAGGATTTTGAATTCCTGAATAACCAGTTCCTTGCCCTCGCTTTGAGACTATCACATGCTTTGCTTTCCAAACTTCAAGCACCGGCATACCAGCTATAGGACTATCAGGATCTTCTTGGGCTGCCGGGTTAACAATATCATTTGAGCCAATAACAATTACCACGTCTGTTTTCGGGAAATCATCATTTATTTCATCCATTTCAAGAACTATGTCATATGGTACCTTGGCTTCAGCAAGTAAGACATTCATATGACCCGGAAGACGTCCTGCAACAGGATGGATCCCAAACCTTATAGTCTTTGATTTTGACCTCAATCTTCGAGTCAATTCAGAGACAGCTTGCTGGGCTTGAGCCACAGCCATTCCATATCCAGGAACTATTATTATTTCATCAGCATCATTTAACAGTGTAGCCACTCCATCAGCATCAATCGCAACTTGTTCTCCCTCAATCTCAGACTGGGTAACTGGTTGGGATCCAAACCCTCCGAGTATAACACTGACAAAATGTCGGTTCATCGCCTTGCACATAATATAGCTTAGAATGGCTCCTGATGACCCAACTAACGCTCCCGTGACTATCAATAAGTCATTCCCTAAAGTGAATCCAATCGCTGCTGCGGCCCAACCCGAGTATGAGTTAAGCATAGAGACTACAACAGGCATATCAGCACCACCTATGCCCATAATTAGATGCCAGCCAATAAAGCCTGCAAAAATGGAAAGTAATATCAATGTCCACAGCCCTGATCCATTGAAATAAAGCAGCCCTAAACCTAAGGAACAAATTAGAGCAGCTAGGTTTAGACCATGGCCACCAGGCAATTTAAACACCTTACCACCAATTTTTCCCGATAACTTTCCAAAGGCCACCACTGAACCAGTGAAAGTGACTGCCCCAATAAAAACACCAAGAAAGATTTCTACGGTCATGATTGATATCTCTGTTGCATTTTTATTTGCTATTTTCTTCGAGAACCCCTTTAGATCATCTAAATTTCCACTAAAGTTTTCTATCAATGCCAACTCTAGCTGTGCATTAAACCCAATAAAAACAGCTGCTAAACCAACAAAGCTATGGAGCGCTGCAACTAATTGCGGCATCTCTGTCATTTCTACTTTTTTTGCCACATAATAACCAATGATGGATCCTGCGATTATCATAGGTAAAAGAAGCCAAAAATTACCTGAATTACCACTAAAAATAGTAAAAATGACTGATAAGGCCATGCCTGCTATACCAAACCAAACGGCTCTCTTAGCCTTCTCTTGATTGCTCAGCCCACCAAGCGATAGAATGAATAACACACTTGCTGATATATATGCTGCTGATACTAATCCATACTCCATTAACTTCTCCTATCGATCAGGATTTTTGAAACATAGCCAACATACGCCGAGTAACCATGAAACCTCCAACGATATTGATGGTTGAAATTAGAACCGAGATTGATGCTAGAAATATAGCAAACCAACTTTCAGAGGCCATTTGCAGCACTGCACCAATAATTATTATACCAGATATTGCATTAGTTACTGCCATCAAGGGCGTATGTAAAGCATGGCTAACATTCCAAATAACTTGGAAACCTACGAAACAAGCTAAAGCAAATACTATCATGTGTTGCATGAAATCTGGTGGTGCATAACTCCCAATGAAAAACATAAGAATTGCCCCTATGGATAGCAAGACTGCTTGCTGCAGTGTATTCTTCTTAAAGATTTCACGTTCTTCAGCTTTGATTTGTTCGGGGGTCTTGGTTTCAATTTTGGGAACCTGCTTGGCTATAGCTTGAATCTTTGGCGGAGGAGGGGGGAAGGTTAATTTCCCATTATGAGTAACGGTACTACCCCGGATCACGTCATCATTCATATCGACATTTATTTTTCCATCATTCTCAGGAGTTAAATCA
>MDTC01168134.1_pt1 | contig 13415 bp, 9 predicted proteins | sample 811181 | NCBI WGS metagenome assembly MDTC01 (sample SAMN05326644, study PRJNA326480) | marine metagenome | isolation source: seawater | place: Pacific Ocean: North | collected 2011
AAATGATAAATTAGTTTGTGTATTTAGAAGCTGAATCTGCTCCTGTTTGAAGATTTGTACCAACATTAACAACATCTGGTCTAACTACCTTAGCAGCTTTACCGATTGGTTGAACACCAGCACTAGTATTGTTTACGTGTGGGAAGCCGAACCATTGATTGTATCCATTTTTCATTATTTCTCCACCTTTCCAGTAAACATCACGGACATCAGAGAAACCCGGAACAGTATTACTTAAAAATTGTGAAATGCTACCACCACGTCTGCGGCGACCACCACCTACTATACTGCAACCACATCCATTACCTCCGCCTCTGCGTGTTTTTCTTCCTCCTTTGCGCGATTTTCTTCCTCCTTTGCGCGATTTTCTTCCTCCTTTGCGCGATTTTCTTCCTCCACGCCGACGACGCTTACCTCCGCCTACTTTACCATGTTTTAAAGTAACTCCTGTTCCGTGTGTATTGGTAGGGTCAGGTAAAAAAGGGTTATCTAATTTTCCATAGTATTTGGCATCATTATATACGCCTGGTGTATACATTGGACCAGGTGGGAACGCACGTGCTGGACCTCCCCATTTCTCATTAAATGGGGCTGCTGGGGACCCATCCTTAGGTGCTATTCCAGGTCTGCTTCCACCTCTCATTCTATGACGCCTACGGTGATGTTTTGTTTTCCTTCTGTGTTTCCTCTTGTGATGACGCTTGTGTTTTGTACGTCTATGTCTTGATTTTCTACCTCCTTTAAGAACCATTATATATAAGCTAGAGAAATTATTCGATGTCAACATGTGTCAACATATGCCTACGACAGCAAATTTTCGTTAGTCCCATTTCATCTAAAATTCTACCTTCCGCCGTTTTTTCCATATTAGATTGGGTCAAATAAGTAACTTTACTAAAGTCATCGCTTGAACTCTTAGCTTTACGCACCTCTTTTAAATAAAATTTATACTTATTACCGATTACCTTACCGCATGTGAAGCACTTTACAGGAATGATCATGATATATATTATTAATATTATCATAATCCTATAAATCAATTTTTCTAAAGTTAATTAGATGTGTTGTCACTCTCTTTTATTTTTTGATTACCAAACATCTTATTTTTATAATAGTATTCGTCGTACGCATGTCCATCATACGTAGCACCACCAGCATCTCCTCCAACGCACCTAAAGTTTTTAGTTTTGTTTTTCTTCGCCCACACACAACAATCCACACTTCCGCAACTATCTTTTGTTAACAATGACCCACAAGCCTTATCTTTTTCTAATAAATTTCCCGCACAAATATTTTTTGTATTTGCTTTTTTTTCTACTTTTGTTTCTATTTCGGAAATTTTATCACTTGTCTTTTTTTCCGCATCATTATTCATATTTTCTAAATTCTCTAAAACTACCACTCTTTGCAATTTTGGATGTGATTTTGGAAATTTTACATTATTTAATACAATGTAAATTACCATAACAAACAACAACAAAACCACTAATATTATATCTAATATATGTTCTTCGATAAAATCTACAGCAGCTGGAATAACATCCCTCATTTATATATATTTGTATTTTATTATTCATTTAACAGTCGCATTCCCTTTGTAGTTTTTGTCATTCTTTTTTTAGAATTTGTTTTTGTTTCTTTATCATGACATTTTTTACATATATTAATCAAATTTGCCTTATGATTCTTATGAATTGTTCCTATAAATCCATCATCATTAGCTAAATTTTGTGGCATTAAATGATGTATATCTACTCCATCAGCACCACACATTTCACATTTGCCTTTTAATTTTTTACTATTATATTTCGCTTTACTTCTCTCCAAAACACTTGTTATATTGTCTCTTTCCTTTCTTATTTTATTAGCTAAATTTAAAAAATCATCTGGTAAATGTAATGATTTACAAACTTCTAATCCATACATGCTTAAACCTGGACCATCTTGTAATCTTCTATTATAAACTAAACAATCATTGGCTTTGTCATAATAAACTTCCATATGTTTTAAAGCCAAATGTTGTAGTGATTTTAATCTTGTTTCATCCGTGATTTCGTGAAAATGTGTCGCAAAAATAAATGACGATTTTATTTCATGTAATTTAATCACTCCTGCCATAAAGATACTCATAGCAGAGGTTGTTTCTGTACCACTACATAATTCGTCTCCTAAAACTAAACTATCACTAGTCGCATTATTAAGAATGGTTCGTAGCTCAGACATTTCAACCGCAAATGTACTCAATCCTTTAAACAAATTATCATTTCCCAGAATTCGGGTAAATATCGATTTATATGGCTTATATACAAATTTAGTACAAGGGACAAATAATCCTGCTTGAGCCATAATAACGCATATACCAATTGAACGAATTAAACTTGATTTTCCAACAGCATTTGTACCATATAATAATATTCCATTTTGACTAGTATTTGTCCCTAATTCAATATCATTAGGTACATAGGTTTCATTTTCATTTAAATTTTCAATCAAAATATGACGCATATCTTTTGCTTTCAAAAAAGACTTTTTTGCTGTTTTGTCTATAACTGGCATACAATAATTATATTTTTTCGCGATAAAAGCATTATTTAATATTAAATCTAATTCAGTCACATAATGAACGATAGATTCTATTTGCTCGCTGTATTCTTGGAGAGAAACAATAAAACTTTTATATACAATGGCTAGTTCTTTCTTTAAACATTCTTTATCACTAAAAATAGAATAATAAATTTTATTCAACAAATTACTATCTAATTTCATATTACTTTTGGTATGTTTTACATATTTTACTTCATGTGGATTAAATTTGATTTCCTTAACAATATTTGAATAGTTAGACTTATACTGAATAATTCTTTCATTATCACCTAATTTGTCTTTTTTTAACTCTTCCTTTAAAATTTTTACCCGATTACCTGTCATTGATAAAAATAATCCGTTTTTATCTGTTTCGTGATACTTAATCATATGTTGTGTTTTTTTACCTTTGTATTTAATTACAAATCTCTCCATATACATCCTCAAAGCTTCCAATTTATCTTTGCTTTCTACCCATTCCTTTTCTAAACTATCTAATTCTGGGTGTATTCCTCTTTTAAAAATATTTACATCAAACCTAACCGTAGAAATCTTAGCTGATTCGGTTAATACTATATTTTCATCCAAGATTTTCATAAGCTTTTTACACTTTTTGGAGAGATTAGGACATTTAATATGCTTATGAAGCTTCTTATCAGACTTTAAAGTTGTGTATATTTTTAAAATGACCTTTAATCCATTATAAAATTGGCTTAATTCTGCTGGCGCTACACGTTGTAATATTAATTTACGATATAATCTTTCAATATCTCCTATATTTTTCAACTCTTTTCGAATATCTTCAAATGTAGAAAAGTTGCTTTTAACATACTCAGTAATTTTGTATTGCTTTACTAGTTTCTTACTGTCATTTATTGGATTTATAAGTCTATTATGAAGTTTTCTTTTACCCATTGGAGTATTACACTTATTAACAAAACTACTAACAGAAGATAAAACTCCTCTGTGTTGTTGATTATTAATTATATTCAATTGCTTCAATGAATGGTTACCTAATATAAGTCTATTTCCTTCATTGTCATACACCGGCTTTTTAATTTTTTTAACTAAATTTGGATTACAGTTGTAAATGAAGTCTAAATGAAAACAAAATGCCTGCGTAGCCATTTGATGTTCATCTAACCGGTGCGTTTGACAAAAGACGTGATATTCCATTATTTCGTAAAATTGGTTTAATTGTTCTTTAATAAAAGTTTGATTATCACAGTTTTTAACCAATTTATGATGACTATTTTCTGTGTCGTTTACATTTATTAAATGAATTTTATCACAGTTAATTTGTGAAAATTGTAATATATCTTTAATTTCTTGCTCAGTTGTTTCATAAACAACCAAAATTTCATTTGGATTATAAGATGAATAGAACCGTTCTATTTCATCAAAAGTGGTTGGGTTATGAAAATATTTTTCCCTATATTCGAAAATATGAGTATCGCCAGTTAAAATATCGATAGCAGACATACCGCAGATTATTTCTGGCGCTTTGTTTAATAAAATAGATTTATTTTTCTTAATCCAAATACACATACTATAATTGGTGATGTTATTAGTTGTATTATTAAAATCAGTACCAGGACTACAAATACTATGTAATGCTCTAATTTTGGTAGGGTCGTCAGCTTGTGTCCAAATGATTACAGTAAAACCATGACTAGTCATTTTAGACGCATATTTTTCCAAACAATAGTCAGGAAATCCAATCATCCAAACATCATAACTTTTGTAAGTCAAATTCTTTTCTTTCATACAAAAATCACAAATTCTACTGTATTCAGTATAATATTTATTACGAAATTGCCGGTTTTTCTTGTAACCATAAGTTTCAAAAAACGAACCGCATTGTAGAAAAACTAATGTTTTTTCACCGTATTTTTTACACGCATCGGTTTCAATCTTAAAGAACTGTTCATGTATTCCCATTTATTAATAAATTTTAATGGAGAGACTTTAAATATGTTTGTATAATAGTTAAAGTCATAGCTATCAATGGTCTTGTTCCATATAATTATGAAGTAATATGTCTGGATTTTTGTTGTAGATATCTCCTGCCAAAAAGCTATCTTCGTATAATTTTCGTAATACGTTTTCGGGTGCTGTAGTTCCTGCTTTAATTAAGTTATGTTTTCTTAAGTAGCGTTTTACTTCAAGAATACATTTAGAATGTAATACTTTTTGTTCTTCTCTAACCTTTTTTCTTGTTTTTCCAGATTTTACTAGTACTCCTACTTTTCCTTCTTTTTTTCCTAATTTGAAAATTTTAATAGTGCGTTTTTTACTAATTGTCTTTAAAATTTTCTCTTTTTTGGGTATAGCCATTTTTTCTTTTAATTTACTTAATTTTTCTTTTCTCTCCAGAACCGAAGCTGTAGGTGGTGGTTTTGGAGGTAAGACTAAAGTAGGTTTTGACTTTTTCTTTTTTTTCATTGTTTTTATATATTGTGAATAAGTGGGTTTAGAACCATTTTTTAAGCATCCATAAGGAGGTGCTGGTGCGGGTGTATATAAATTTTGTGAGGAAGCATTAACTAGTTGTGGTGCTATAACATTTTCATTAGAAAACGGTTGTGTATTAATGGTCGCTGTGTTAGGAGGTGGTTGTTCTTGGGTTTTTCTTTTTCTAGTTTTCTTTTTCTTTTTAACTTTATCCTTTTTTTGCTTTATCATAGTTTGGAGATAATTCAAAGAAGAATTAAAATCAGTTTGAAATTCGTCTATTTTTTCTTTGGAGTCATCATCATTTTTATTTTTTTGTTCTTGTTGATGATTTTTAATTCTAGCTAAAAGTTGTTTTTTAAGGTTATTTGGTTTTATACTTTGTCTTAAATCCATACGTTTTTTCTTATCTTTTTTACTTTTAGTTTTTTTACCTAATTTAAAAAAAGCTGGGTTTACTTGAATAGTTTTTCTTTTTTCCATACTAATAGTAATAAATAGAAAAACAACGAATAACTAACTTAATTATAAATACATATGTTGAAGTATATTTTTTGTGGTATTTTTATCTTTTTTATTTCCAATTTCTACAAACATTTTATAACCTTTTTCCATATCTTTTAATATAATCTTTGTTTTTTCACTTTTAGGTTTACAAAAAACTCGTCTTCCGTGTGCGATTTTTGTTTTAGATAGTAAAGTTTCCATATCCCTTCCATAAAATTTGAAAGTATCCATTTTTGGTTCGAACCACGAATCCGGTATTTCATCTTTCAACGTCCAACCGGCATCAATAACTTTTTTCTTAAAAATTTTGTTTAATTCACCTGCTTTATAGTCATCTGTTTTAAATCTCCAAGGAAATCGTGAATTTAGACCTTGATTATAAGCAAAGAAACATTTATCGAGGTCTTCTTCATATCCGGCAATAATGACCATTAATTTATCTTTGTGGTCACTTAATCCTTCACATAATGTGTCTATGCATTCTTTGGCAAAACTATCGCGCTTCTCGGGATTTCCTAAAGCATAAGCTTCATCAATAAATAAAACACCACCTAGCGCGTCTTTAATAACATCTCTTGTTTTCATTGCGGTTTGACCAAGGTAACCAGCGATTAAATCAGCACGCGTAACCTTTTTAAAGTAGTTTTTATTAAGAACGCCAAGAGAGGAGAATATTTTACCCATAATCTTTGCTATTTCTGTTTTTCCAGTACCAGGTGGACCGTAAATACAGGTATGCATAAAATCCGGATTGAGAGCATTTTTGTTTACGTGTAAATTTTGAACGAAAAAGACAATTTGGTCAACAATGGAATCTTTTAATCCATTCATTCCAATCATATTATTAAGTTCTCCTAGTGGCTTTTTAATATTGTGAATAGATTTCATATTAATATTGTATTCAATGTAAGGTGATATGGGATTTTCTTCAATAAGGTCTAATAAATCTTTTAATCCATTTATTTCTTTATCAATAATTTTTAATTCTTTTTTAATTTCTGGTAGTGGTGGTGGGATAGTATTTTTGAATGGAGGTAAATAAATAGAAGAGCTTCTTCTATGATTAAATCTAGGGTTAAATTTAAATCCTGGAGGCGGAGGAGGAGGCAGTTTAATTTTGGGTACGAGTGTTTTATTTTTGGGAACATTTGTGCTTGCTAAATCATATTTTTTTGTAATTTGTAATAATAAATCATCAATTGCGTCTTTTGGTGAAAGTTTTGGATTAAATAGCACTTTTTTATCTTTATCTTTTAATAATTGTTGATTGGTTAAAGTGGTTTTTAATTTAAATAAATTTTCATTTTTATCGTTTTTTTTATTTTCGTTTCTTTCTTCTCGTATTTTATTTATAATAGTATCTAGCCTCATTGTAAAATCATCTTTTTTTGTCTTAAAATCATTATTACTATTATCTTTATCATTTAAAAGTAGTAAATTTTTATTCTTATTCCAAGATTGTAGGGGCGAAAAAAGCGGATTAATAGTAGTATTACTACTAGAATCTAAAAAGGGGTTGTTATTTGACAGGTCTTTTATGAAAAAGAAAAGATTTTTATTTGGATTTTTGTTATTTTTGGGTGGTTTATTCATATATAATAGTGAAATATTATTTATTAGAGAAACTATTTAAAGAAACTCACCTTTTATTCAAAAACTATTTAAAGATAAATTGAAATATAAATTAACTCGATGAATAGTAATAATTTAACTATGACAACCAAAGGGAAACATCATGCAATGGAAGAAATGCCGTGGAGTATTATTGAATCTTATTTTGACGGACAACATTTGACAAGATGTATTCGCCATCAGTTAGAATCATATAATCATTTTGTAAATCACGAAATTCAAAAAACAATCGACATGTTTAATCCTGTTACTGTTCACTCAGAACACGATTATAATAAAGAATTCGATAAATATACATTAGAAATGGTTATAACATTCAGCAATTTTCATATTTATAGACCACAAATTCACGAAAATAATGGAGCAACAAAACTTATGTTTCCACAAGAAGCTCGTCTGCGTAATTTTACATACTCATCATCAATGACCGTTGATTTAAATGTTAAAATTATTCGATATTTTGGTGATAATTTATCCCAATCTGAAACATTCCATAAAACATTACCAAAAATTCATATAGGCAAATTACCAATCATGGTGAAATCTGATATTTGCGTATTAAAACAATATAAACATCTTGACTGTAAAATTACTGGCGAATGCTACGTAGATGCTGGTGGTTACTTCATTATTAATGGTAGCGAGAAAATTGTTATTCCACAAGAAAGAGCCGCTGAAAACAAAGTATATTGTTTCAATATAAAAAAAAATAATAACAAATGGGAATGGTTAGCAGAAATTAAATCTGTTCCCGACCATAGATGTATTTCACCAAAACAAATAAATATGATGATTGCTTCCAGAAATTCTGGTTTTGGACATCCCATGTACATCCAGATTCCTCGCATTAAACAACCTGTCCCACTATTTATCTTATTTAGAGCATTGGGTATTAATTCCGACAGAGAAATATGTGAAATGATTGTTCTGGATATTGATAACGAAAAAATGAAGAAAATGTTATTTGGACTAAAAGCATCCATTGTACAAGCTGCCAAATATATTACAAAAGAAGAAGCATTAGATTATATTGTTAATTTGGCAATGTATACTCCTATTAATATGGAAAAAGAAGCAGGTGAAAGAAAAAAGAAGGAATTTACCATATCTGTCCTGGAAAATGATTTGTTTCCTCATTGTAAAACAGAAACACAAAAAAAATACTTTTTGGGATTTATGGCAAATAAACTTCTATCTACTAGTTTTGGATGGATTACTCCTTCTGATAGAGATTCTTACATTAATAAACGAATTGACTTGGCAGGAACACTTTTAAATAATCTTTTTAGAAATTACTTTAATAAACTTGTAAAAGATATGCAAAAACAAATCGTAAGAGAAATTAACAACGGTTCATGGAAATCAACAGAAAATTATACCAATATTATTAATCAAACTAACGTATATAAAATTGTCAAATCAACAACCATTGAAAACGGAATTAAAAGAGCATTAGCTACTGGTGATTTTGGAATTAAAAATACAAGCTCTACAAAGGTCGGTGTCGCACAAGTTTTGAATCGGCTTACTTATATCTCTAGTTTGTCACATGCAAGAAGAATTAATACTCCTATTGACAAAAGTGGCAAACTTATTCCTCCTAGAAAATTACATAATACACAATGGGGTTATATATGCCCAGCTGAAACACCTGAGGGACAACCTGTGGGTGTTGTTAAAAATCTAAGTTATATGGCACATATTACTATTCGTTCAAATAGTAACCCTTTGTATGAAATTATTGAACCATTTGTTGTAAAAATTCAAGATATTCCTATTCAAGAATTATTTGATAAAGTAAAAGTTCTCATTAATGGCAACTGGATTGGAATTTCACAAGAACCTTATGAACTTTATCTCAATCTACTCAGTAAAAAATATGCAGGTATTATCAATATTTACACTTCTGTTGTCTTTGATTACACAAATAAAGAAATTAGGGTTTGTAATGAAGCGGGTAGACCTACCAGACCACTACTTAAAGTTAAAAATAATAAACTAGTTATTACTCCAGACATTGTTAAGAAAATTAAAGACAAAGAAATAAAATGGCAAGATTTGCTAGTTAATCATGTCGTAGATGACTCTATTTTAGAGTATATTGACCCAGAAGAGCAAAATTTCGCAATGATTGCTATGGACAGACATAAACTAACAACAATGGATAAATATAATTATACATACACTCATTGTGAAATTCATCCTAGTACTATATTTGGAATTCTAGCATCTTGTATTCCATTTCCAGAACATAACCAGTCTCCTAGAAATACTTACCAATGTGCTATGGGAAAACAAGCTATGGGAATGTATGTAACTAATTTCACTAGTAGAATGGACAAAACAGCATATATTTTGAGTTATCCTATGAGACCACTTGTAGATACACGACTAATGAATTATATTAAATTAAATAGAATTCCATCTGGTGAGGTAGTTATGGTAGCAATTATGTCATATTCAGGATATAATCAAGAAGATAGTATCATATTTAATCAAGGTGCTATTGATAGAGGTATGTTTGCCGCTACTATTTATCATACAGAAAAAGATGAAGATAAAAAGATTCACGGTGACGAAGAAATTCGCTGTAGACCAGATAAAACTAAAACAAAAGGTATGAAATTTGGCAATTATGGAAAGTTAAATAATAAAGGTGTTGTACCAGAAAACACTTTAATTGAAAATAAAGATATCATTTTAGGTAAAGTAGTTCCTATTAAAGAAAATAGAAATGACCACACTAAAGTTATTAAATATCAAGACCAAAGTAAATCTTACAGAGCAAATGAAGAATGTTATATTGATAAAAATTATGTGAATTGTAACGGTGATGGTTATACCTTTGCTAAGGTTAGGGTTAGAGCTTTTCGCAAGCCTGTTATTGGAGATAAATTCTCTAGTCGTCACGGGCAGAAAGGAACTATAGGCATTATTCTACCGGAAAAAGATATGCCGTTTGATGAAAATGGATTGCGTCCAGATATTATTATTAATCCACATGCTATCCCCAGTCGTATGACAATTGGTCAGCTTAAAGAAACACTACTTGGTTCTGTGCTTTTGGAACTAGGATTATTTGGAGATGGAACAAGTTTTAATAATTTTCCAGTAAAAGATATTTGTAAGCTAATGACAAAACACGGTTACGAAGCACATGGAAATAAAATTCTAAATAATGGTATGACAGGTGAGCAAATTGAAACTAGTGTCTTTTATGGACCAACATTTTACCAGAGATTGAAGCATATGGTTAAAGATAAGTCTCACGCCAGAGGTAGTGGTCCAATGGTAGTATTGACACGCCAACCAGCAGAAGGTAGGGCTAGAGAAGGTGGGCTCAGATTTGGAGAGATGGAGCGTGATTGTATGGTTAGTCATGGCGCAGGTAGATTTACAAAGGGAAGAATATATGACTGTTCTGATAAATTCACTACTCATTGTTGTAAAAAGTGTGGTATGTTGGCTATTTACAATGATAAAAAGGGAATTCATTTGTGTAAAACGTGTGACAATAGAACCGATTTTGCGCAGGTAAATATTCCTTATGCTTGTAAGTTATTGTTTCATGAGTTGATAACGATGAATATTGCCCCGAGAATTATTACAGACTAATTAAACATATTTAGTAAGTAAAATATAAAATTTTTTATTTTATAAAATTTAGCGATTAGCTTGAAAATTTAAATTCTATAATGAGTATATAATGTCTTATCCTGATTATAAAAACTACATCAATAAAAGAATTAAAAAACTAGATTGTTGTTGTCCAAAAGAATCTGGAGGCGGAAGTACAATTATTGGTCCAAGAGGAGAACCAGGTCCTACCGGAGATCGAGGACCTACAGGTGCTGATGGGATAAGTTATACAGGACCTACAGGGCCAAAAGGCGAAGGTTACACTGGTCCTACCGGTGATTCTAGTACTGTTACTGGATCAACAGGTGCTAGTTTTACAGTCGCACCAGATGGGCCTACAGGCGATAAAGGACAAACAGGAGACATCGGACCACAAGGCGAGACCGGTCCACAAGGTGATACCGGTCCAACTGGTCCAAATGGTATAATTGAAACCATTTCGGATAATCTTGTTTTTGGTGCTAATTTTTTCTCTGCTTTGGGAGGTAATAACGGTACTATTGGAGCTGCTCCACCTGCGAACAGTAGAGGTTATTGGTTGGTTCCATTTTCAGATATGATAGATACCACACGACCACTGCCAGGTACCGGCAATATATCAGCAGCACAGGGTCTCCTATGTAATTATAATAGTCCCAACCCGGCGTTCAACACCACTACCCCTACCATTATACTACCACAGTCAAACCGCCCTCCTCCTGCTATAAAAATTCCATTCGACAATATTGAAATTAGTGCTATTTCTGTCCACCTCACATCCAATACCCCTGAAGGATGGGGTATAGGTAATATAGTTGAACTGAGCGCTTTTCTATTCTGTGATGTATCATTAAATGGTTTTCCATGGGACACCGGTACCAATGATTTTGTTAAGCCTTTTGAATTGGGTACTTTCCAAGCAGACCCATTTGAACCTCAAGAATCCTGTTTCTGCCAATCAGTCCCAGAACCATTCCTAGTTGGCTGCAAAGTTGCAGGGGGTACACGAGGCGCAATAGCTGTTGCATTTAAATATAGAATAGAAGGAACTTTTGGAAGTAACGTCTTGGATAATCAGCCATCTATTAGTGTTGCTTTACACTATAAGATACTGCCTTAGAGTTACCAATAAATAAGAATCTATTTAGTAAATATTATTCTAGAAATATATATATATAATGTCTTATTGTAATTATAATAGCTTGGGTGTAATTAAAAGTCGAACAGGTAAACTAAAATTTTGTTGTCCCCCACCATCATCCGGGACTCCTTCCTCTGTTGCTTGGGGAACCATAACAGGCACACTAAGTAACCAAACAGATTTACAGAGCGCATTAAATTCCAAAGTAACCGGATCAGGTACCCCGAACACATTAACAAAGTGGAACGCTCTCGGTAATGGTATACAAGATTCTAATATCACAGATAACGGAAGTCTTATTACTATAGCTAGTGAAACTAACCATACTGGTAAAGCTGTATTTAGAAACGGTATTGTTTTAAGTAATAATCCAGGTGGTGTAGTAGTAGACAATACGTCTATGGTTATAGGCGCTGGTAACAATGATGTCGTGTCTGGATCAGATCACTCCCTAGCTGTAGGCAGCGGCAACCAGATACTATCAGACTCTGACTCCTCAATATCAGTAGGTCAAGGAAACATAATGACAGAGGGTACCGCTTGTGCTATATTTGGAATAAAAAATACTATAACAGGTAAATCGGGTATAGGAGAAAGATGTTTAGTTGCTGGCTTTGATAACAGCTTGAATAACGTTAGAAGCGGTATTGTATTAGGAGGAAATAACCGTTTCACTAGTGCTGGGGGGTCAGGTGTAATTTTAGGAATTAGTAATGAGGTTTTAGGAAACAAATTTGGCGACTCTAGCTATATTTTAGGTAACAACGTTAGTATAAATCCAGACAGCATCAGTGGTGATATTCAAAATGCGTTTGGTATAGGTACCACTCTAAATTTAGAAAACGGGCAAATGGTATTAGGTTATAGGAACGATAAATTGAGTTATCCAGGTGTAGACTACAATAATGGTTTGGGTCGAACTAAATTTGTTGTATCGGTCGGCACTGGATCCGGCGTGGACAGCTCTAACAATGCTCTTATAATAACAGAGCGCAGCGACGACCCAAGTTTGGGAGGGACGACGCCTCAAGTTCCAAGAATAGTTATGCCAACAATAGTAGACTTTAATTTTGCAAGCGACTTGGATGCTTCCGGGGGAGGTATACCAATAGGTGGTTTATATCACAACTCCGGCGCACTAAGAATAAGACTTGCATAATAAAAATCAGAATAAAGTTATTTATTTTATTTTATAAATATATAATGTCTTATTGTAATTATAATAGCTATATTACTAGACGAGTAAATAAAATAAATTGTTGTTGTCCTCCTTCCTCTGGAAATGGATTTCCTGGACCAACTGGAGCAAATAGTACTTTTACTGGACCAAAGGGTGATACGGGAATTTCTGGTCAGAGCTTTACTGGACCAGTGGGACCAGAAGGAGAAAGTTTTACAGGTCCAACAGGACCCACCAAATCAGGAGAAACTGGTCCTCCGGGCGAGGATGGACAAGCATTTACAGGTCCAACAGGTCCAG
>MDTC01269508.1_pt1 | contig 13411 bp, 3 predicted proteins | sample 811181 | NCBI WGS metagenome assembly MDTC01 (sample SAMN05326644, study PRJNA326480) | marine metagenome | isolation source: seawater | place: Pacific Ocean: North | collected 2011
ATCCTCTAACTGAATTTTTTGTTCCTTTTGATTTATAAATATATAATAAATTGTTTAGAGTTTTTCTCCAAGTGTTGTTTTTAATATCATCAATAGATGTTATATTATTTAAATAACTTCCCAATGTATCTGTCAAACTTCCTGAAAATGGGTTTATTGCTTCCCAACCTATATTATTTAATAGTATAGGGTAAGTATTTTCTGGTGGAGAGTTTGTTTTTTTATATCCTCTATCGTGTAGTGTTCCCAAACTATCTACATGATTTTTAATTAAATCATATTGTTCACCTTGAAGTGATAAGAAAGTTTTAAGTTCACCATAATTATTACTTTCTTGAATATAAGTTGGTAAGTTATTTTCTAAACTATGAATGTTATCAGTATCAAAAGCAGATGCTGAATCATACATACCATTATACCAACTTGTCCATTCAGCTGAACTTGTATGATATAAATTATCAAATGGTAATGCGTTAGTAGGATTATTAAATGATACTTTTACATCTGTTATAAATGATGATGATATTTCTCCATTAAGATTTAGCCACTTTATATTAAAAATATCTCCAACTGGCATACAAGAACCAAAAAACGGAGCTCCACTTTGAGTTACAACAGTTGTTGGATATAAACCAGTTGAATCTTTTATTTGATTTGAACCTGTTTTTGTACTACCACTTAATATTTCAAATTGAGTTGAAGTTACATCACCCCATTCAGCTATATTTTGAATTTCAAAATCAACTTCTGCTGTTGGTATCCAATATGACATTGATGCTTCATATACAAATCTTCTATACTCACTTCCAGTTATATCTGGATTTTGTATATTATTTCTATACAAAGTTTTAGAAGGTACTGGTGCGCCCAATCCATTAAGAGTAGAAGCTTGATTGCTCGACCATCCCAATCCAACACCACCAAATTCACCTGTATTTGTTATTGAACCACTAATACTTTCATCACCTTTTAATAAAAATGATAAATAAATTGAACTACTATAATTAAAAAATGGTTTATCTTGAACGAAATATTTACCACTAAATAAGTTTACATCAGGATTATTAAAAGGCATATTCTCAGTTGAATGTTTATATACAACATTAAAACCATCATGACTATTTAATTGTGTAGCTTCTTCAGTAAATAAGTTTAATGGTGTTGTATCAGCATAATTGTTACCAATACCAGGAGCAGATGCAGTTGAATCACTTTGTCCATCAAAATATAAAAATCTTTCATAAGGTGTAAATGTTTTTATCTCTTTATTAATTTTATTAAATAAATTTTTTCTGTTTTGAACTACACTTACATCATCACCTGTAATTGTAATACCTTCCATATAAAGAGAACTTGATATTTCAGAATAATGTTTTTGTATTGTTTCTAATTTTGTTTTAAAGTTTATAAGTTTACTTTTAGCTGAACCAAAAAATGTATGATTTTCAAAAAATCTAAAATCAGTATTTAAGTTTGGATAATTATCACTACTTGAAATTAAACTATCTAATGTAATATCATCTATTGATGCAGATAACTCATTATAGTTTTGAAATTCAATATCATTACCATCAGGATTAATCCAAACTTCTGAATCATCAACCTCTAATCCATCACCAAAATAAACATCAGGCACATCAGAAAAATAGTAAATGTCTTCAGTTTGAGTTATTAATATTTCTTTTTCAATGGTAACCATTGATAGATTTGTAACATTAGTTGATAAAGTATCATAAAGTTTTAAAATTAATGATTGATTCTCTACACCATCTGTTATCTTATCAAACTGATAATTCATTATTGGGTTGTGGTCACCAGTTCCAATATTTAATACATGTTTAAATTGATATTTATAATTTGGATTGGGTATTTGTTCACCAAATGTTAAAGAATTTTCATCATCATCAGTTATAAATTCTTCTTCATAATTATTAAATTCATTTGTTAAATTATTAATAATTGCTGAGTTTTTAAAAATATTTTGGTTTAATAATTTTAGACGAACTTCTTTTCTTGAAGTTGAAATTTGTTTTATAATAAATTGGTAATCAGATTTAACTTGATTTAAAAAGTCAAGTTTAATTCTGTACTTACCTTGAGGTAAACCAAATTCATTAAATATTTCATTTGGTTTTATATAAATATTTTGATTTTCAGTTCCATCTTTATATATTTTAAAATCGTTTTTATTTGGATTACCAGCTGAACCATCACCACCGATAGTGTAAGTTTTAAAAGTATCTATACCAGTACCAAATGGAGATATATTAATTTCAACATTAGACGGAAACATTGATGAATAAAATATAGCCTGTCTACCATCACTAAGTGTTACAATATCATCAAGTGCTTCAGTTGGGTAAATAGTTAACCGAATATAATCTTCTACTGCAGGATTACCAAATGATAATTCAGAGTCTTGGGTGACTACTAATTGTTTATCTTGTTCTGAAAATTCGTGTTCAAATTTTGGCATTATAATGCTCCATCTTTATTACTATTTTTTTTAGGTACTTTTATAAATGAATCTCGTCTCATCGGTTGTCCCTTTTGAGTTTTTTTAACTCTATAATCACCTATCACTATTCCTAATTTTAAATTACCAGTAGAATCAAGTATAGATTTTCCAGTTAAATCTCCAGCATTTAATTCAAGTTTACAATCTGCTTTTAAATCATTATCTGAATTGTCATTTATAAATATCTGTTCGGCTAAAGTTTCCTCTGGAAAACTATTATCTTCACCATCCCAAAATGGTTCACCATCATTATTTAATTTATTATATACATTTGGTAGTTCACCTTCTATAAAAAATTCGTATGGGTTTTTAAAATATGATGTTGAATATGGTCTTCCTGGTGCAACAATTGTAAATGTATTTATATTATAATATGTACTTATAAAATTGTTATTGTTAGCAGTTCCAAGAGGATTATTATTTTCATATCCCGCATTTTCTCCACCTGAATGAGTCAACCAATACCGCATAGATGTTGGAGTACCTGAGAATGCATAAGATTTTCCATTCATTTGTGAAATTCTAAGAAAATAATCATTTTTGTCAAAGTCAAGAGGTTTTACACCACCATAATCTCCAGCTGACTCTGGAATTTGCCATTCATAATTAAAAAATTGATACACTAAAGAATTATCTGAATTATTATAAAACATAGATTCTGTGATATTATCTAATACTGTCATTATTTTCTGTGCACGTGACATACCAAGTTTATTGTCAATATTTCCCGCGGGAGTAACATCCCATGTACCACCCATCTCACCTTCTACTTCTGGTGTATAAGTACCTTCAATCCAATCACCACTTTCATTTATTTTTCTAAATAACTCTATTTTCCAGCCTAGTGGAGAGGTAGAATTAAAGTTTTTTGATACTGTAATATTTACCTTATTTCCACCATTAAAAGTTGTACCACCTGTTAAATCAAACTTATCTATTATAAGTTCTGCGCCTTCCCACTTAAAATCATATTCTATTTCTTCTTGATTTTCAGACACTGGTACAAACGATTCATTTTGTGCAATTGAAAAACCAACTACACCTTCAACATTTGGTCCATAATCCCATATTGATTCAGTTGATGCATCATCAATATACTCAGCTTTTATACGATAGTCAGATCTTATTTGTATTGGTGGAAAATTTCCATACCACAGTTCATCGGTTGGAAATTCTATGTCTATAGTAATTACTCCATTCATTTGAGTTTGATTAATTGAATATGTTCCAATATCTCTTATGTAATGATTATATGTACCATCATCTTCCATTGGAAATGTACCATCAAAACAATATAAAGATAATTTAATTAATCCTGTTCCATCAGGTGGTGTAGGAATATTTGCAAAATACCTAAGAGTGTATGTGTTACCTACTATTAAAGTTTGATTTTCTGAATATGCATCTATAAAGGTTAGGATTTCAATATAGTTATTTTGTGGAGGAGGTTCGTCTCCTACTGGACCACCACTTCCACCACCAGGAGCTCCACCTTGTTCATAAAATTCACCAAATTCCTCATTACCTTCAATATCTCCTGCACCTTCTCCATCACCTTGATCTCCAAAGACACTTCCTTCTTGATTTGATTCATTAACTTCAGGTATAGGGGTAGTTCCTGCTATTATAGATTCTACATATTGACTTATATCAGGTCTTCCGTTATTATTCCAACCAGTAACATCAGCATCTGATAGTAAAATAGTAGCTGCATTTGGTGGTTGATTAACATCACCAGCTATAATTTTTTCAATTTCATCTGCAATATCAAATCTACCATTATTAGACCAATATACAATTTCAAATGCATCTATTAAACCATCAGGATTAGTATTAGTTTCCGAATTATATGGAGGAATATAATCTGATCCTACAGCATCAAACTCTTCAAAAAATTGAGGAAATACTTCCGGATTATCAATAAAATATTGAGGTGAGTGAAAAAATGTAACACCATCTTCACCTGATGTATTTGCAATCATAAGTTCTTCCATAAACATTCCGACACCATTATAAAATGGTAATGTTTGAAGTATATTATCATCGGTTATAAATTGAACAGTAATTAATTCTTCTTCATTATAAACTAAATTTAATAAATTATTTATACCATAACTTTTATTAAAAAATCTAACTTGTTCAAAATCTAAATTTAATATAGAATTTCCCAACTCATCATTTTCAGCTGCATTTACTAAAAATCTTTCATCGATTATATCTGTATCACCTACTATTCCACTTGATAATGTATTCTTTATACTTTTATAATATATTGAATCTTGACTTGTACCACCAATAACAGGAGTTGTATAAGGCCAAGGTATTGTTGTATAATCAGAACCACCTACATCTGAAAAATCTGGATATTGACTTAATGGTATATCCAAATAAAATCTAGCCGTAGCAAGTTTCCATCTACCAACTTGTCTTCCTGGAGGTTTATCCGCTTGATATATGATATTTCCATCGTCATCAATTAATGCATTTAAAAAATTGTCATGTGTACTAAAAATAATAAATTTTATTGTTTTAATTCCAGGAGTATTATATGTATGTTTTAATCTTTCACCGAATTGTTGAATTTCATAATAATTTTGTGTTTGTCTTTTTAACTTGTATAAATTTTTATCTTGTAAATTTAATAATTCAATATGATTGGTTGGTTTAGATTCCATAACATCTTGTACAGTTTCATATTGATTGTTTACATCATCCCAACTAACCACATAATAAAACCATTCTTGAGACTGCGTATACCAGGCATCATTTGCTGGATCATAAGGTGATGAAAATAGTGTAGGATCTATTGAACCTTGATCTAATACATTGTCTCCTATTGTTTTAACCATTTTTAAATCTATACCAACAGTTGTAGGTGCTGATGCTTTTAGTGCTATTAAACTATCCTCACCTTCGTAATAATTCTGTAAGTCTACAAAATTACCTTTACTTGAAAATTCTCCTATAGGATCAACAGTACCAATAGTTGTTATTGGAAAAAAATCAGCAAATCTATCATTATACAATGCCGTATTTGATTCATAATTCCAAAGTTGTCTATCTGGTGCTATGTTTAAAAAACTAGTTGGAATTGTTTCATCTGGAAAAAATGGTGAAGGTGAAAGTATATCAGGTATTATTTGATTATATGTATCTTTATTAGTGGAAGAATTTTGTCCACCAGGAGTTGTATTTATAGTTACTGATAAATTTGATACTAAAAAAGCTGCAGCTTCTCGTCCACCACCTCCACCAGCACCAGTTTTTTGAACAGAATTATTATAATCAAATTCAAATGTTTTTATTGTACCTCCACCACTTTCATTATAAAGTTCTGTATTATTAATTTGAAAAATTTGGATTCGTTTTTTTCTATGATCTGTTCCATGCCATTTTTTTGCATCACCCCTCATCCACACTGCAATATAAATAGGATTTAAAACATCTCGTGAATTAAAAACTGTCATGCTGGAAATATCTCCTGAATCTTCATTTAGTTCTAATGATTCAGTATTAAAAGGTTTACTACCATCATATTCTTCAATTTCAATCGAATCATTTTGAGTTGATAAGTTTTTTAATAAAGTTAAATCACCCAAATCATCTATCTCACCAATACTACGACCTGATTTTTTGTTTCCATACGCTTTTCCAAAAAATTGTTTATTTCCACTGGTAATACCTGCATACAATTGACTATATGATTTAAACGTACCATTACTATTTTTAACTGAAAAAGATTCATCAGAAAATAAATAAGCTGAAACATAACAATTTTTAATCTTATTACTTACACCAGCATTTGATACTACCATTTTATCAATACGAAAAAAACTTTCACCTTCAAATTTTAAATTTTCTTCCAAAATAGATTCATTAAACTCATCACCAACAACTGATGTATTTAAATCTTTTCTAACAAATTTATCAAAACTTTTAGGTAAACTTGTAGAATTTGTATAAATAATATCTTCATCTAAACTTGAAGAAGGAAAGTTATATTGACTGATAGAATCATAATTAGGTTTACCTGAAAGTATGCGCTTTGTAACCTCAAATACTTTATCTTCTACAACTACTTCTTCTTGTAAAACTTCATCTTCTGGAAGTTCAGCATTAGGTGTTGGAGGAAAATACCAAAGTTTTACGATTTCCCCCTCACCATGAGTACTTGCTGTAGATCCAAGTGATCCTCTTTCAACATGAATAACTATTACTGGAGCTTCTGAATCAACATCTGAACCGAATACACTTTCAAAATTAACTATTTTCATATATTCATCACCAACTTGTAAATATCTTCCACTACCTTCAGTATAATATATACCATTATTAATCAATGGCTGATTAATTAAGTATTTATCAAAATCTGACAGAGATAAGCCAAATGGATTTAAAGCTAAATAAAAAGGAGATTGGAATGGTGTATCATTTATGCCCGAATATTGCCAAGCTTTTTGTTCATCAGGTCCTGGTTCGTTAACACCTGGAGGACCAGCAAACCCATCATCAATAAAATATCTTGTCTGATAATAGCCTTCATAATAAGAATAACTATGACCAGAAAGTGAGTCCACATACATAAATTTATTATTGGTTGTATTTCGTCCAAGTTGATATGCATTCCATGGTCCGTTTCCTTCAATTGGAGCTTCACCAAAATTTACTGTTGTTGTTGTTGTTGCTAATAACTCAGCCATTTTTATTTCCAATTAAGCATTTAAAATGCTCCTCTATTTTTTGAAATACTAATTTTTTTTACATTTTTAATTTTTTTAGGTTTAAGTGTCTTATCGTCAAATTTTGGTTTATAATCACTAAAAGAAAATCCTAAATTTTGTTTTCCACTTAAATCTGATAAAACTGTGGGTTCATTTTTTTCTGATGATAAATTCAATATTAATAATTCATTTGTTTCATTTTCATTTGTTATTGAACCATCCATAGGAAATCGTATTTTATTGATACCATTGATTGTTGGATAAGAATTTGGAATAAATTCACCACTAATATCATATCTTTCTAAAACAGGATAATAATAATTTTCACCATATAGTGCACTATAAATATCTTCATTAATTCCAAGCCAATTTTGTTGTGAATCTGTATTTATAAATCCACTATTGCTATCACCATTTGAAATTAAACCCTCTCTATTATATATAGGTTCATCTTGAGGAATAATATTTTTCCAATATCTTTTATTATTTGGTATACCAATAGTATTATCAAAATAATCATGTCCCTCAGTTCCTGCTAATATATTTGGATTATGATCAGCACCTTCCATTGGTCCACCTATAGGATGAATATGATAATATGTACCTTCTGGTACAATTTCTCCAGTTCTTCTATTTACAAATTCGGCTGCCCTTACAACCAATGCTCTTTTGTTTATACCAATATCATTAAATAAATCTGATATGTTTTTTGGTTTATTGTAATATTTAATAGATGTTATATCTGTATTACCAATAGAAGTTCCAAGTTCTTTTCTCAAACCTTTAAATAAATTACCAGTCCATACAAGTTCTCCGTCAATGTTATATCTTTCTCTAGAATATGATTGTAGTAATCCATAATAGTTTGCATATTGTTCAATTTTAGTTATTCCACTAGTACCAATATAATCTGCTTGACCATCTTCATCATAATCTTCGTAATTTTGTAAATCAGCATATACTCTAGCAATAATACAATCTTCATCTCTTGGATTAAATGTTCTAGAAGTATCATAACCTGAATTATCATCATAACTCCAAACTGCACCATCCCAATATGCTAATACAATATCTCTTCTATCCGAGTCAATATTTGAAAATCGAGTTTTATCTATACCAACATATATTAAATAAGCTTCTAAATTATCTGGTGATGGTGCATCATAAGTATTAGGAGGGCCTGTATATGTTGGGGAATCAGTAAACTCATCTCTTAAATTACTAGCAACACCTCTACCCGTATATATAACTGTTTGTGCAAGAGATACAGGATGAGTTATTTTAAATTCATTAGGTTCAAAGAAAATTTCACCTGCATTGTATGTTGGAATCATATTAAGTAAGTTTTGCTCAGAAACCCACATATTTTTTTGGATATTAGATGAAAATGAAGCACCTACAACAATACCATATTTTGTTTCTGGCACTGAATAATCAATACCAAAATCATTCATTTTACTTAATGCAATTTCAGTTTTTAATTTATCACTTGGATTAAAAAATCCAACATCTGTTTTTATTTCAGTAGTAATAAATCCTAATTGTCTTTTTATAGTTTTATAATATGAACTTTGTTCCGAATAACCACCAATAATTGGTGTACTATTTTTATAAGGTATAAATGAAAAACCTTCTGAACCAAAATATGTAAAATCTTCATCTAATCCCTCATTTACATTAATTCTTAATTTTATTTTTTTACTATGTGCAATACCAACTGGTTTTAAATAATCTACTAAAGAAGATTTCATTCTAATTATAGTTGCTGTAACTTCAAATATACCTGATGTTTCATATGTGTGATATAACGCTATATTTTCACCCAATTTAAAAGGTTCACTTGTAAATTCTTTAGGTGTATTATCTCCCCAATCTATATTGTAAATATAAAACTTACCTGTTTTAAAATCATTATACATAGGAAATCTTTTTCTATCTACTACAGGATTGCTAGGATAACTTGGATAAAAATAAAATTGTGCTTCTAATGGGGCAGTTGTATTAACATATTGTTCAAATTGAAGTTCTTTATCCCAATATTTTGTTAGAGCTGCATTTGCATAATTACCATCTTCGAATTTTTTTCTTACATCACATTCAGGTTGAAAATCATAAGATTCTTTTACTTCAATATCATCAATCAACACTCTACCTATAAAATCTGGACCAGCTTGAATAACAAAATATAAGTCTTTAACTTCTTCATTAGATTGATCCCATGTATGTTCAGATGATAAATTAAAAACAAATTCAAATGTTTCCCACTCATCCATAACAGTGTTTTTAAATCTAGCCATACCCCCTTGATATGATTTATCCATTCCATAAAAAGAGTAAGGTGGTTGTTCTGAATCTAAATTTTCAGCATATCTTTCTGAATTATAATAACCAACAGGATTACCAATTCTTGATGATTGGCTTCCTGAGGGACGGTGTATTGTACCATATTCTAAAACTCCATCATCGTCATTTTCATCTATACCTGCATCAGTATATCCAGAAAAATTTGAATATTGTCCTATATTTTCATTCATTCTGTCTTCTATATTTTCACTCATTTCACCATAACTTCTAAAATTTGGAGTTACTGGATTTACATCATCACTCATCGGAATTATAGAAACATCTATAGGAGGTGGTGGTACATATATTTTTCCAGTTTCTGAATGAAATATGTTGGTCTGTGATGTTCTCATTTTAAATTTAACTTTAAGTGAGCTCATTGGATTTAATGTTTTATCTTGAGCGTCATATATTTTTTGAGATTGGTTTAATGTTTGATAATATTGTCCTGGTTGTAATATTGTATTTACAAGTTTATTACGTTCTTCTTCGGTTACTGACGAATCAGATTTAATAAGATTTAAATCAATTCTTGGTATGTAATAATCCATTCCCTCTGTTACATTATTATCATCGGAATCTAAGTCAAAATAATCAAATTCATCTCCATCAGCATTAACAGTCATGTATGCTGTATATACCCTACCCGCCGTTTGATAGTTATGAAGAGCATTTTCCCATTCTTCTATATTTTCTGCAGTCCATTCTTTAAAATTCTGAAAACAAAGACATCTATTGTATGAAGCATTCTCACCGGTAGCAGAAGTTGAAACCCATGCTGCTACTGGTGGTAATAAATTACCATAATTTTTTTTATTTTCCCAATCTTCATAGGACTCTCCATCAGAAGTTAATGTCCAACCCCAATTAGGATTTGTATAATCATACATAGCCAATCTTCCATACCACGCACCATCTAAACGATGTTTAAATTCAAGATAATTTTCAGGCATAACCCAATAAGGAAAATAAAAACCAAATCCAAATTTCCAATCTGCAGATCCTGAATTATTTTCATTTTGGAAGTAGCTTGGCCAAGATGGATCCCAATAATTTTGATTATCATCAGATGGAAGATTCGAATTGTTAATTATATGTTGATTGTAAGTCCGTCTTTGTTTCTTTGTAGCATTGCTTGGGTTTGTAGTATCATATCCATTTGTTTTATCGGATATTTTAAAAGCTTGACCATCTAAATTTAAATATCCCCAATTACCAACAGGTTTTAAGAGATTTGTACCTTGACTTAATGTACCACCGTCACTATACTTATAATCTATAAGTCTACAATCACCATTTTTTATTAAATTAGGTTTTTGAATTTGTTTAAATATATCAGATTGAATTATATTTGGAAAATTATCTTCAAGAATATTATCCTCATCAAAAATAAATAAACCTAAAGGTATTCTACCATCAAAATTTGCAGTCTTTAGTCCCTCTGAAGTTGAGTCTAGAATAGTTGTATTAATATCATGTGCACTATATGGATTAAGTGATGCTGATAAAGTTTGTTCAACATGTATATTTGGTATACCAAAATTAGGTGATTTACTTTCTTTACTATATCCCATTATTTATACCTTATAACCACGAGCTCTTAATAAATCAGTTCGTGATATTATTTCCACTTTACAACGATTTCCAAAAGTTGAATTTGACACAAAACTACCATCAAGTGGATTTATATGATTTAACCAAAAATTTTTATTATTAGCATAGTCATCCCAATAATTAGAAAAATGTGGTGTACCAATTCCACCTTCACTTCTTAACACTGTTTCCGGACCCATCGGTTCTATTACATCGGGATTATAAGAAGCACAAATAAAATACCACTCTTTAAAATCTACAGGTATTCTAGTGTTTGTCATAAGCCCATATGCATGGTCATAAGGACTTCCTGTTGTATCTCCTCCACTATCAGTAAATGCATCATCACTTCCTAATTGAGGTAAACCAGCTCTTCTAGACATAAATGGCATTCCAATATGAGAACCTCTCAATCTGGAATTTTCAGAATCTATTATTTCCTCTTCAGTACCTGGATCTAAATCTACAATTTGTTTTTTATCACTAACAACCAATCTAACAAATCTTTCTACATTACCATCTTTAAAAAATCCTTCGGATGGAGGAACACCTACTCCTGAATAACCACTCCAATCTAAATCACTCGGATTATTATCTGAAAATATATCTTTCCAAGTCATATTAGAATCAGAACTAAAACCTGATAAATATTGACCATCTGTTCTTATGGGCTTTGTGTTCCCATCTATAACATAAGTTTCTAAACTAAAACCGAGTGGATTGATATTTCGAAATGGGTTACCAAAATTAAAAAGAGTTCCTTGACTTACTTGATCAATAAATCTAACCCACATTGTTATTGTAAAACCACCATTTGGTTGTAAAAAAGTTAAATTGTTTGGATTTAAACCTTCAACAAATTCACTATTAGTATTTCTTATAATAATACCCTGATTTAAGTTTCTAAATTTTAAATATCCACTTGATTGATTTTCATATTCTGGTCTAGTATCGGTTTCAACACCAGCGTCTTCAAGAATATCCGTTAAAAAGGGGACAATTCTTTTATAAATACTTTCAATAGTTTTTGTTGAATTTGTACTATTAGCAGTATTTTCTAATCTATGAATAAATGCATCTTCTTCATCAATGTTTCCATCTTGATTATCTTGAGCATAAGAAATACTATTATCCTGACTATATTCATCAGCCCCCGCCCATATGGCTGAACCTGGAATTCTTTCTACAGGTTCTCCAAATTCAGGTGTATTTGTTGGAAGTAAAGCATTTAACTCTTGAAAAAATCTTGTAATTCTAGCTTGTCGTGTATCACCAGTTGGTAATAATTCGTAAATGTTTGTATCTAAAAATTCATTAGCTTTTTCAACATCTACAATTGAACCAGATTGAGTTAATGGAATAAATTGACTTGTATTTGAAAATTCACCATCGTTTACAATCAAATCTGTAATAGATAAACCATCATAGCCGTTACCACCACCTTGTAAATTTATTGAAATACTACCCACTACATTACCTTCTGAAATATTTATTTTAGACAATGTATCAAAATTTACACCATTTGCTATGTCTTGTAAGGTTTCAATTGAATCTCCTATGAGATTTTCAGTTTGAGTTAATAAATCAGCTTCATTAGCCTTTATATCTTTTTGATATAAAACTAATCTATCTTCTAATGTTTTTCCTGTTTGGATAACTCCATTACGAATTGTTTTTTGTGCAGCTGTAACATAATCACTATTAATATATTGACTTTCAATTATTGCATCTGCTATTAAATCTAACAATCTTTCAAGATTAATTGCTTGTTGTTCTTGGGATACACCTGCCATATCTATTTCCTCTTCACTATAAATTCAAAGTCATCATCAAATACTTGTTCTTGTCCATCTGTATATTTTAGTTTTAATTGGAATTTATATACTCTGTCAGGATAAAAACCATCTAACCATTGATTAAAATACATTCCACTAGTATCACAACTCATTGATGTATAAGCACTAAATGGAACTACAAACTCATCTGTTGCGACATCTTTAATAGCATAAAATCCTTTACCTTCAGTTATAAATGAACCAGTTACAGTTTGAACAGAGTTAGTAAAAGATTTTTGAATATATCTTTTTCTAGCACCTACTCTAAACTTAACTCGTTCACCTTCTCTATATTCTTCCCTTAAACCTCTCATATATAAAAAGTTATCAGCCAGCCCACTCATTGTTAATTCATTCAATGAACCAGTGTTTGAACCTGTACAAGGTAAATGATCGTCCCA
>MDTC01271102.1_pt1 | contig 13411 bp, 12 predicted proteins | sample 811181 | NCBI WGS metagenome assembly MDTC01 (sample SAMN05326644, study PRJNA326480) | marine metagenome | isolation source: seawater | place: Pacific Ocean: North | collected 2011
CATGAATAGTATTAGCAACCAAACCATAGCAATTGGTGATAGTTATAATGACTTAGCTATGCTAAAAGAGGCTAAATTTGGTATCTTATTCAAATCTACAAAAGAAATAATCTCAAAAAATAGTAACTTTTTTAGTTGCGATAGTTATCAAATCTTATTGAAAACTATAAATAAAAAACATAAAGAATGGAGTTTAAAAAATGATAAATAGAAGAAACCTCTTACTTAGCACCTTGACAAGTTTTTTAATAATAAATCAACATAAAGTGCTTAATGCTCATAAGGCTGCTACAGACTCAAAAGTATCTAGTGTAATTAACAATAATAAGGATGCACTCATTATAGTAGATGTGCAAAATGATTTTTGTCCAGGAGGATCTTTAGCTGTTAAAAATGGTGACAAAATTATTAACCAAATAAATAATATTCAAAAATACTTTAATTACATAATTCTTACTCAAGACTGGCATCCAGAGGATCATACTTCTTTTTCTACTACCAATCCTGAAAAAAAAATATTTACAACTAAAAAAATGCCCTATGGAGATCAGGTAATTTGGCCTCCACATTGTGTAATAGGAACTAGAGGAGCTGAGTTTCATAAAAACTTAAATACTAATAAGGCAAATTTCATTATTAGAAAAGGATTTAGAAAGGAAATTGACTCATATTCTGGGTTTTATGAGAATGACAGAAGCACTTCTACAGGATTGGATGGAATATTGGAAAACTTTAAAATAGAGAGAGTTTTTGTAGTAGGCTTAGCCTTGGACTTTTGTGTTCAGTTTACTGCTATTGACAGTGTAAACTTGGGGTATGAAACATTTGTTATCGAAGATGCAACTTTACCAGTTGATACAGGAAATTCTGTCGAGGAAACTTTAGAAAACTTTAGGTCAAACAAAATCAAATTTGGAAAGATAGAAAAATTTATTTAGTTTTTTCCAGCCATTCTTTGAAATCTTCAGTATGCCATTCTATTATTCCTTCAACCTTAGCTATGGCTTCAAATTCATCATTAAAAACAAAGGTGGTAGGCAAACCTCTTAAAAAGAAATTCTTAGAAATAGTTTTTCCATAGTCATAAGATTTTTCAATATTGTTGTAATTATTTTTACGAAAGAAATCAACTGCTTCTTCTATGTCAGCATCTTGACTAAGAGTTATAACTTTAACTTTAGGGTTTTTTTTCTTTAGTTCATTAAAACTTTTCATTTCTTTAATACATGGGGCACACCATGAGGCCCAAAAGTTGAGAATATAAAAATCAATTTCTTTTTCTACTATTTTGATGACGTTTTTATTAAAATCATAAAATTCAATATTGTTTAAATATATATCTAATTCAACAGATTTTATTTTTTCTAAATTACTTGACCAAACTGCAACTGATTTTAGAATTATAAAAAGTAATAATAAAATAAAACAATTTTTTGAATGCATGATTATCATATATTTTAAAATGAGGTTAAATGAAAAATAAAATAAATAAAAGAAAAAAAAACTTTTGGGCAGGTAGATTTAGCGAAAAACCTTCAGATATAATGACTCATCTAAATGCATCAATTAATTTTGATAAAAAGCTTTATGATGCCGATATAAAAGCTTCTATTTGCCATACTGAAATGCTAGCAAACCAAGGTATTATAAATAAAAAGGAAGCTGCTCTTATAAAAGCAGCTCTTTTAAAGATTAAAAAAGAAATACAAGAAAACAAAATGAAATTCAAAAATGAACTTGAAGATATCCATACTCATATAGAAGTAAGGCTGATAGAGCTAATAGGAGTAACAGGAAAAAAGCTTCACACCGCTCGCTCAAGAAATGATCAAGTAGCAACAGCAACCAAAATATGGCTAAGAGATGAGTGTGCAAATATTGACACGCTGCTAAAAAAATTACAAAAAATATTATTGGATAAAGCATCTGCCCATATCAAAGATATTATGCCGGGTTTTACCCATTTACAGCCAGCGCAACCTATTTTGCTTGCACATCACCTGTTGGCATACGTAAGTATGTTTGGTAGAGATAGAGAAAACTGTTCTCACTTAAGTGATAGACATAATTTATCTCCTTTAGGAAGCGCAGCGTTAGCAGGCACTACATTTGATATTAATAGGGAAGAAACAGCAAATAAACTAGGATTCAAGGGAGTAATGAGAAATTCAGTCGATGCGGTATCTGATAGAGATTTTGTTTTAGATGTTTTAAACTTATGCTCTTTAATTTTTATTCATTTAAGTAGGTTATCAGAAGAAATAATAATTTGGAGTTCTTCAGGATTTAATTTTCTAGTTCTTTCTGATAAGTATTCAACTGGATCTTCTATTATGCCACAAAAAAAAAACCCTGATGCTGCTGAACTAATAAGAGGAAAAAGTGGAAGAATAATTGGAAATTATGTAGCCCTGTTCAACGTAATGAAGGGATTACCTTTAGCTTATTCCAAAGACATGCAGGAGGATAAAGAACCACTTTTCGATAGCATAGAAACTACGAAAAATTGTCTGCAGGCTATGTCTGGTATGATAGAAACAATAAAGTTTTTACCAGAAAATATGAAAAAAATGTGTTCTTTTGGTTTCTTAACAGCAACTGATATGGCTGATTGGTTTGTCCAAGAATTAAATATGAACTTTAGAGACTCTCATAAGCTAACAGGTGAAATAGTAAAGTTAGCAGAGCTGAAGAAGCTTCCATTAGAAAAATTGAGTTTAAAAGAATTAAAAAAATTTAATTCTAAAATTACTGATAAATTATATGACGCAATAGATTTAAAAAACTCCATTGATAACAAAAAAAGTGTTGGAGGGACAAGTACAGCACATGTTCAAAGGGAAATAGAACTAGCTAAGGAAAAATGGTTAAAATAATATTTTCATTAACCCTATTTTTTTTTATAGTATCATGTGGTAAAAGGGGAGATATTCCTGCTCTTAAAACTAAAGACTTGGATCAGCCAGCCAGAATTGATACAGAAAGGATTTATAAATTTTAAGTAATGAAAAGTTTTTCGTATAAAAATAATATCTTACATTGTGAAAAGGTAAATTTAGAAAACATATGTAAAAAAATAGAAACACCATTTTACTTATATTCTAGTAAGAAAATTTTAGATAATTTTAATTTACTGTCTAGTAAATTAAAAGGTTGCAATGTCTTGATTGCATATGCAATAAAGGCCAACTCTAATATAGCTATATTAAAGTTGTTGGCCAAAAAAGGAGCAGGAGCTGATGTTGTCTCTTATGGGGAACTGACTAGAGCCATAAAAGCTGGCATTCCTGGAAAGAAAATAGTTTTTTCTGGTGTTGGAAAATCTGATTTAGAAATTTCTAAAGCGATTGACTACAAAATTTTACAATTTAATGTGGAATCATTTCATGAACTTTTAACTATAGAGAAAATAGCTAAAGATAAAGGAGTTAAAGCAAATATATCAATAAGAATTAATCCAGATGTCGTGGCAGGAGGTCATCCCAAAATTTCTACAGGAAAAAAAACAGATAAATTTGGCGTAGAGGCTTCTGAGGCTATGAAGGTTTATAAGGAGGCTAATAATTATAAGCACTTAAATATAGTAGGTGTTGACATGCATATTGGATCTCAAATATTAGAAATTAAACCTTTTAAGAATTCGTTTAAAAAAATTGAAAACTTTTTTAATGAACTAAAAAATATAAATATTAAAATAAAAAATATTGATTTAGGAGGAGGCTTAGGAATTAATTACAGCAAAAAAAGTACTTCAGATATAACTAAACAATATACTGATTTAATAAGAAAAATCTCCAAGAGAACACAAAAAAAAATTGTCATAGAACCTGGAAGGTTTCTCGTTGCTAATTCAGGTATACTTGTTACTAAAATAATTTATATTAAAAATAGTGATAAAAAAAAATTTATTATTGTTGATGCAGGAATGAATGATTTTTTAAGACCAGCACTTTACAATGCAAAGCATAATATTTACCAAATTAAAATCTCCTCAGGTATGGAAAAATTAGAAAACTATGATATTGCTGGTCCTATTTGTGAAAGTGCAGATGTGCTTGCAGAAAATGCTTGTTTGAACAGCATTGTGAAAAGAGGTGATTATTTGTTTATTGATAATGTTGGGGCCTATGGAGCCTCTATGTCTTCTACTTACAATAGTAGAAATTTAATTGCTGAAGTTTTAGTTCGCAAAAATTCATTTCATAAAATACGAAATATAATGGCATCTGAAGAATTTATTAAATTAGAAAAGATTCCGAGCTGGCTGAGATAAAAATGATATTTTCTCTTCTCAAACTAAAATTTATACAAATATTACTGTTTGTGAACAGAAATTTAAAATATATTTTTACATCCTTTTTAGCCTTTTTATCAATATGTACAATTTCAATATTTGGTTTTTGGAATTTATTTTCAGGCTTCTATCACTTAATAATGCTAATTTTTTTATTATGCATAATATTTCTTCTCTTTTATTATATGAGAAATAAATTTTGTCTTGTCTCTTTTAAAACGGCGGTCACGTGGCTAGAGAAAAAAAACTTTAGGGATATTAATCCTTTTTCAGCAATAAAAGATAAGCCTGTAGGAAGAAAATTTAATTCTTTAATGTGGAGAGCGCATATTCAACAAACTCAAACCAATATGAAGAATTTAATTTTTTATTATCCTAAAGTTTCTTTCGAAAGAGTAGATCCTTTAAAAATAAGAGTGCTCTTTATTTTATTTTTTTTATTGTCAGTGTTTTGGGGCTATAGCAATAAGGTAATAGAAAAAAATCTAACAAAGTTATTTGAAGTTAATTTAGAAAAAAAAGATAAGTTCACTGAGAAATTTAATATGCAAATATGGGCAAAACCTCCAGTATATACTGGGTTACCTCAGAAAAGTATAGATCTTTCAAAGCTACTTTCTGAAAATAACAAAAATATATTACTCCCATTTGCTAGCGAAATTATAATAAAAACATACGGTTCACATTCAAATGCTGTTAAAATTATGTTTGGGAAAGAAAATAAATATGACTTTAAGAAGGGAGTTAACGTAGATCTTTCTTATACGCTAGAAAAGAGTCAAAAAATTAAATTTGAAATCGATCAGTTACAACATTACGAAGCATATTTAAAAGTGATTGATGATAAAAAGCCTGTAGTAAAATTTATTTCTAGTCCAGCAACTGTAAATGGAGTTAGTTTAAAATTTTTAACAGAATCTCGGGACGATTATGGAATAGTTAATGCTGTAGTAGCTTTTTCAAAACCAAAGTCTTTTGATCATTTCTTAGAAGATGAACTAATCTATGATCTAAACTTTTTTAAAGATGATAATAATAAAATAATAAAAAATCTTTTTTTTAAAAATTTATCAAGTCACATTTGGGCAGGAAGCAAAGCTACTTTAAAAGTTACAGTATACGATGATCTTAAGCAAGAGGGCTCAATAGCAACTAAAATTACCTTGCCTGAAAAAGATTTTTCTTCATCCATTGCGAAAAATATTTACATTACTAGAGCGGAGCTTGCTAAGAAAAATATATCGCCAAAAAAAGCAAAAGCAGTTATAGAAAAGCTATTTACCGAAAGCAAAAAGCTATTGCATAATGATATGACAAGTAAAAAATATCAGGAGGCGCTTTTAAATCTAAATAATGTTAAAGAATTACCATTATCTTACAATAATCGACTTTACTCAAGTTTATGGGAGTTAGCTCTTGCAGTAGAGGAAGGTAGTTTTTTTTCTGTTAAGAAGAATTTAGAGCAAATAGAACAAAATTTATTTGATAGTATTAATCAAAGAGAAACTGAAAAGATAAGCGCTAATATAGAAGACTTTAAAGAGTCCGTCCAAAGTTTATTAGATATCGATAATGAGGGTGAAGAGAATTACTTCAGCAACTATGAAAAAAATGAAGAATACAGAGATCAAATAAATAAGGCTGCAAAAGATCTTGAAGATTTATTAAAAACAGGAACTAAAGAAAGTTTATCAGAAAAAATTCAAGAACTAAAGCAGTTAACTGATTCAATTAAAAATCCAAAAAAAATGAGCAAAAACGAAATATTAAAGGAGCAACAAAAGAAAGATTTTATAAATAAATTATCAGAATTGCTAAATAAGCAAGAGATGATTATGGAAGAGTCATTCAACGAGGCTGCAAATAGAGGAAAATTCAAGCAAAGCTCTGAAGGAAGTGGAGGACGAACCTCTAAAGAAAAACAAGATAACTTAAGAAATACTCTAGGTAATATTATGCGAGACATAGGAGAGTCAGAGAATGAGATACCTCAAGAATTAGGAAGGGCAGACAGAGCTATGAGACAGGCTACAAGGGAATTGGAAAATGGACGACCTGATCAAGCTTCAAATGCCCAAGGGAGGGCAACTGAAATGATAAGAAGGGCTATGAATAGAATTAGAGATGATAATAGCAAAAAACTAAGCAAATTGTCTTCTGAAGACATGAACATTAAAAGTAGTGAAAAAGAAATCAACTTTAGTGAAGCTGATAATGATTTAGAATATCAAGGTACAGCATTAGGTGGGACAGTAGAAATTCCTAAGAGTGTTCAAATTCAAAAAGCTCAAAAAATTGCAAAAGAGCTGTATAGTAGGTATAATCAAAAAGAAAGGAGTAAAAAAGAAAAAGAGTATATTAAAAGTCTACTTGATTGGTATTAAATTAATAAAAAAATTATAAAGATAGCTCCAATTTTCATCCACATATTCCAATTTACTTTTATAAACTATAATTACTATGATGGTAAAAAAAACGATGGCTAAATTTAAAAACAATAAATATCTAATTGACATATCAGCTTGACTTTTTGTTGTGTTTTTATCTACTGCATGTTTTTCATTTTTCCATATGTGGTTGCAAACGCTACACTTAAATTTTGAAAAAGCTTCAGCTTCTTTATCCTTATTTAAAGTAAAAGTAGATTTACATTTTGGACATTCAATAATCATAATTTTATTAATTAACTTCTTTTATATTATGAATTAAAATATAACAAATAACTTCTAAAGGGTAAATAAATTGATAAGGTTGGAAAATATATCTATAAAAATTGAAAATAGTAGAGAACTTCTTAATGACATCAATATTTTCATACCTTCTGGAAGTTTAATTTCAATAAAAGGGAAACCTGGATCAGGAAAAACTAAATTTTTTAATGTTTTAGGATTAAAGGAAAAGGCTAGCAAAGGGAATCTTTTTATTTTAGGAAAAAACATTTCTAAGCTTAACAGAAATGAGCTATCTATCCTTCATAGTGAAATTAGCTTAGTATGTGAAGAGACTGATCTTATACATAATTTAGGAGTTAAAGAAAATATCATTTTTCCTTTAATAATAACAAATAAAAGCAAGGATGAGATAGAAACTGCAGTTAGTGAGCTAGTCTCTTGGCTAAATTTAAATACAATTTTAAAAAAAAAAATAACCGAATTAAGTAATTATGAAAAAAAAATGATAAGATTTGCTAGATCAATAATTTTTAGGCCTAGAGTTCTATTGTTAGATAATTTTTTTACAGGGTTAGATATTAATTATGAAAAAAAGATATCATATTTGTTATTGGCTTTAAAAAAAATAGGAACAACCATTATTTCATTTTCAAGCAAAAATAACGAGAAAATACTAAGTTATGATGAAAGCTATGAAATACAAAAGTCCTACTTAATAAAGTTATGATTTATAAATTTATAAAATATACTATTATCAAGTGTTTCCCTTCATCTAGTCTAGATTACCTAAGCTTATTTTTTTTTAATTTATTATTTTCATTACTATTTGTTTTAAATATACCTTATCTAAATAAGATTACTTTTGAAGAAAATAAGAACCCTTATATTCTACTTATTCCTAAAGTTGATAGCAGCTTTGAAGAGAAAAAGGACTTAATCTTTTCTGGTCTTAGTTTAAACCCTGACATAATATCAGTAAATAAAGTAGAGCAGAGAATTTTAGTAAATAAATTGCAAGAAAGACTAAATTTAAACTCAATAGATAAAGATCTTATCCCAGAAGTTTTTGAAATAATTATTAAGAAAAATAAATATCTTCAATTAGAAAAAGAGAATAAGAAACTTGAGAACATTTTGGAAAAAGCTAAGATTATTGAAAAAAAAACTGAAAATATTTACTTAAAAAATGAGAATTTCCTATTTTTATTTTTTTTGTCATTAATTTTCTTAACTTTATTAATAATTTTACAACGCGGTTTTGTAAAAAAAATAAAAAATTTTTTAGAGCAAGCTAGAATTTTTGGAGCTAAGGATCATGATTTAATCTTTAATATTACCTCAGGTTATATATTCTTTCAGTTTATTTCAATTTTCTCTGGTTATAGTTTAGTATATCTTCTAGAAAAATCACTTGGAAGTAAAAATTTAATTTCAGCAGATCATTTATGGATTATCATAATTCTTCTTTGCATGCAAAATTTATTAGGATTATTAAGTATAGTTTTACTTTTAAAACATTCTTTGAGAAAGCTCCTATGAAATATAAATTACAATATTTTTTTTTTACTATCTTTGTTATATTTTTTGTATTTTTTTTGGTTGGATTTGTTAGCTTTTTTTCACAAATAAAGAATTACAATGTGGCAAATAATTATAACCCCCAAGGAATTGCAGTTTTAACAGGAGGTAAAGGAAGAATAGCTAAGGGTATTGAAATATTCAGAAATAATCCAGAAAGTTATCTGATAATATCTGGAGTAGATAAAAAAGTAGCAATTGAGGATGTTTTGCCAAAGGATTTTTTGGTAAATCCAAAAGTTTTCATTGATAAAAAATCAGAAACAACAATCGATAATGTTAATGAAATAGTAAATTGGTCACTTAAAAATAAAATTAATGACGTCATTATTATTACCTCTAATTATCATATGCCTAGAACTATGCTAATCCTGACAAAAAAAGGAAAAGGTTTAAATTTCTCTTCATATCCTGTAACTAGTAGTATAGATCTTGATGAGAATTTTTTAAAAGATACCAAAACATTAAAATTTCTGTTAAAAGAATACCTTAAATATATTCTTAGCTTTTTTTATTAAATGATTTTAAGATCAATAGTTTTCAATTTTTTATTTTATTTTACCATTTTATTTTTTGGCATTTTATTTTTACCTCTTTTGGTATCCAGAAAGCTAACCAGATTGGCTGTAAGATTTTGGTCAAATTTAATCATTTATTTTTTAGAAAATCTTGTAGGAGCTAACATAGATTTTGAAAATAATTACATATACAAAAATGAAGGATACTTAATAGCAGCTAACCATCAATCTGCATTTGATACCATATTTTTCTTAAGACAATTTGACAAGGTAGTATATGTTGTTAAAAAAGAATTAATGTATCTGCCTATTTATGGATGGTATGCAATTAGACTAGGTAATATTTTTATAGATAGAAAGGAAAGAGTAAAATCATTAAAAAATCTATCGGAAAGTGTTAAATTAGCACTACATAAAAAATATAAAGTAATTATCTTTCCTGAAGGAACGAGACAAATTGAAAATAAAATAGGAATTATGAAGCCAGGAATTTTCTTAATGCAACAATTTTGTAAAACATCTGTCTACCCTGCTTATATAAATTCTTTGCAGGTTTGGCCAAAAAAAAGCTTTTTAAAAAAGGCTACAGAAATTAGAGTTAAGATCTTGAAACCAATAAAATACTCACGTGATAAAAAGAAATTTCTTAAAACTCTGGAAGATAAAATAAAAAATGAACATAATAAAAATTAAATATTATGGAATTATTTTCTAAATATAGAGCTTACGCTTATCCAGGTTTGGTATTTATTATTCTAATACTAATTCTGGTTTTATTTAATTTCTTCAAAACTGATAAAGTAAACTTTATAGAGCAGCAGAAAAAAATTCCGCTTAAAACTAAAGTTATTTATCCTACCTCCATAAAACCAGAATACTTGTTTTTTGGAAGGGTAGTAGGTAAAAATGAAATTAATATTGTATCTGGTCTAGGTGGAAAGATAGTTTATGTTTCGAAAAAACTGTTTAATTCGCAGGAGGTACAGAAAAAAGAGGTTTTGTTTGAGATCGACTCATTTAATTTTGAACAGGATATAGTGAAGAAAAAATCTCATTTAGATGAACTTAAGATTGAGTTAGATAAAACCAGTTTGCTTCTTGAGGAGAAGAAAAAGCAACTTAATTTAGCAGAAGAAGACCTGCAAAGAAAAAAGAAGCTTTTTGGAAATACAGTCTCTCAAAAAGCTTTAGATGACTCAAAACTTCAAGTATCAAAGGCTAAAACAGAATACTCTAGAGAAGAATATAAAATTAATACAATAAAATTAAATATCAAAGATGCTCAAGCAAACCTAAAAGTTGCAAGGAAAAATTTATACTTCACAAAATATCGGGCGCCGTTTCCTGGAAAAGTTTCGGAAAATTTAATTGATCTTGGAAGTGAGATAAAATCTGGAGAAAAATTAGCAAAATTAATAAATACCTCTGAGCTAGAGGTAAAGTTTTTTGTTGGGGAAGGAACCTTTACTGAACTAGGCACTAACAAGGAATTAATAGGAAAAAAAATAAAACTGAAATGGAAAAACTCTAAATTTAAAAAACTTTATGAAGGCTCTATAACTAGAATAGACAGTACAATTAGTGAAAACTCAGCAGGATTAAACATGTATGCTAGTATTGATAATGTTTCAGGGGAAGACCCCATAAGACCTGGTGTCTTTGTGCAAGTCTTGCTTGCAGGAAATGTTATTAAACAGGCCATTCAGGTTCCAGAAAATGCAATTTATGAAGAAAAATATATCTACATTCTTAAAGATAATAAGCCAATTAAATTAGATGTTAAGGTAGAGGGCTATATAGAAAATGATTCAATATTATCTGGAAACTTTGTAAATGGTTCTATTGTAATACTCACGAGATTGGATAGTTTTCAAAGTACAAATAATTATTATTCCATTAATGATTAGAACATGAAAAAAAGCTTGTTTCAATTGTTACTTAATCATCGGACTGCAGCAAATCTATTTTTATTACTAATGATAATACTAGGGGTTTACTCTTCAAAAGTTTTAAATACCCAGTTTTTCCCTACCTATTCAATAGATTATATAACAATAAGTGTAGAGTGGCCTGGCGCAAGTCCTAAAGATATAGAAGAGTCACTAATAAAACCAGTGGAAGAAAAAGTAAGATACATTAATAAAGTTAAACACACTAAATCGACAGCTAAAGAAGGAATAGCAAATATTCTTTTAGAATTCAAAAGTAACACTGATATGCAAAGAGCATTATCAGATGTTGAAAGAGCTATAAACTCTATTAATAATCTTCCAGAGGAAGCTAAGGAGCCCGAAAGTAAAGTAATTATACCTTATGAACAAATAGGCCTGATACTTATTACAGGAGAAGTATCAGAGTTCAAATTAAAAGTAATTTCCAAAGATGTTAGGCAACTTTTACTTGATAAAGGCATAGATAAGGTAGATATAGATGGTTATAGAAAGCAAGTTATATATGTAGATGCGGATCCAATTGCATTGCTCTCAAATAAGTTAGATATTAGTGATTTGAATAAAGAAATTCTAACAAATTTAAAAAGTATTCCTGCTGGTGTATTTCGAGATGATAAATTAATACAACTTAGAACAGCAGGAACTAATGATACGATTAATAAAATAAAAAAAATTATTTTCAATACTCCTAATCCAAAAGAAGATTTAAAGATAGATGACCTAGCAGATATTTATGAGACCTACAAAGAAGGTGATAGTTTTGGAATGACCAATGGAAATCCTGCTCTTACATTAAGAGTATTCAGATCTTTAGGAACCGATACTTTAGAAATTACTAAGATATTAGAAAATACAATAAAAGAGTACAACAAACAGACAGATGAAAACATAAATATACAAATCTATGATTTATCATCACAACTTATAAGAGATCGTATCAATCTATTATTAAAAAATGGTCTAGGAGGGTTGATGCTTGTTCTAATAATTCTTTTTTTGTTTTTAAGGTTCAGAGTGGCGATATGGGTCGCTTTAGGAATTCCTGCTGCAATATCAGCTACTTTAGCGGTGATGTTGTTGACAGGACAATCTATAAATATGATTAGCTTATTTGCTTTAATAATGATGCTGGGAATTATCGTAGATGACTCTATCGTTGTAGCAGAACATATTGATTATCAGTATGATAGAACTAAAAATGCATATGAGGCATCCTATCTTGGAGCCTCTAAAATGTTAGGGCCTGTTACTGCAGCCTCTTTAACTACAGTTGCAGGTTTTGCTCCAGTGTTTCTTATAAGTGGAGTCATAGGGCAAGTTATAGAAGCAATACCTCTGGTAGTAATAAGTGTTATCTTGGCTAGTCTATTTGAATGCTTTTTCGTATTGCCTGGGCATTTGAACCATGCATTATCAAATAATATTAAAAATCTAGAAAAAAAGTTCTTTAATCTAAATAAATACCTAGTTCACTTTAATAAAACCTATTTTTATTTTTTATTAAAAAGGTCAATAAAATTTAGATACACTACTTTATCTTTATCTTTTTCATTTCTAATATTTTCAATTTTTTTGGTAAAAGTTGGAGCTGTAAAGTTTTATTTTTTTCCTTCACCAGAGAGTAATATAATTCTTGTAAATTATAATTTCTATCCAGGTAATCTTAAAAAAGATACAATAAAATTTTCTCAAGAGCTTGAAAAATCATTAAAAATGATAGACGAGAACAAAATAGTCAAAAATATTTACTCAACCATTGGCAAACCAATATGGGGTAGTAGAGACTCAACAAAAGAATTGGGAGATCATATAGGAGGAATGATTGTTGAGTTAAAGCCATCAGAAGAAAGAACTATTAGAACTAAAGAATTGATAAAATTATGGAAAGACTCTTTGCCTGAGATGGAAGGATTAAGAAATTTAACTATTAAAGAGAGAAAAGGAGGGCCTCCAGGTCTGGACGTGGATATAAGATTATTTTCAAAAAATGCAAGCTTAAGCGATATGAAAATTGCTGCTGAATTTATCAAAAAAAAACTCTCTTCTTATCAAGGAGTTAGTGATGTAAAAGATAATCTTCCGCTTGGTAAAAGAGAAATTTCTTTCAAAGTAACTGAACAAGGACGAAGCTTGGGGTTTGATACTAACTATGTAGCCAAAAAAATTAGAGAAAATTTTGATGGAGTGACCTTGGCTAATTTTTTTAGAGGTCAAGAAGAAATAGAGGTAGTAGTAAGAAATGATCCTGAAAGCTTAAATATGGCTAGTATAAACTCTTTTCTGATAAAATCTCCTCAAGATATCATGGTTCCATTGGGAGAAGTAGTTCTAATCTCAAAAAAACAAGGCTTTTCTGTTATAAAAAGGCGGAATGGTTTTAGAGAAATCTCTATTACC
>MDTC01013455.1_pt1 | contig 13410 bp, 9 predicted proteins | sample 811181 | NCBI WGS metagenome assembly MDTC01 (sample SAMN05326644, study PRJNA326480) | marine metagenome | isolation source: seawater | place: Pacific Ocean: North | collected 2011
CAGGGATTTTTGGCGTAGGCCTGATACGCGAGATTCACCAGAGTTTCATCAGCATTAAAGTTCGACTCCAGATTCTGAAAAAACGCCAGCTTTTGATCTTCGGACAGCTCAACATAGAGATCCAGAACTTGCCGCGCAGTGACAATACCTGAAACCTCACCACTTGTACCCATGAGCTTGGTGAGCAGGTCGACAATGGACTCTTGCTCGCTTCCGACAAATAGTGCTCGCTGTTTTGCAACCAGCGCACTTAGGAAATCTTGGAATCTATCTAGCGCCATAAGCTGAAAGTCCCGCAAAGCTTCAGAAATAAAAAAATCATAGATCATTCTGTTGCTTGTGCGCCAGTTTTTAAGCCACTTAGAATTTTTTCGGCAGCCTGATGTGCGCTAAACCTTCTGCTAAACAATGCCGGTGACCTTATCTTCATCTAGCTATAACCTTCTTTACTTGCGCGAAGCTGAAGCAACGTCTCACTAATTCGTTGCGGATCGCCAGCATCACTTCACTAACATGTTCAAGTGTTGCACGGCGATTTCTCATTCGTTTCCCTATCGTCTCCGGCGCTATCACGATTCTTTCTTGCTAAGGAATTAACAAAACGAGCTAGAGCTTTTACCAGCGACAACACAACCATCTAAGTTATAGGGATTAAGCAAATTTTATGAAAATTTCTATTTTTGGCACTGGTTATGCCGGCCTGTTTACAGGCGTCTGCCTAGCAGAATTAGGCCACCAAGTGATGCGCATGGTTGTTGATCTAGCTAAAGTTGAGGAGTTGCAAAATGGCGAAATTCCAATCTATGAGCGGGCGCTTGAAGAATTAGTCACAAACAATGTCGCAGCCTGCAAACTTCAGTTCACTGCGGGTCTGGCTACAACTATCTGTAAAACTGATCTGCTCTTCATCGCGATTAGCACATCCTCAGATGAAAATGGTTCTGCAGATCTGAGCCATGCTCTCGAAGTAGACACGAATATCGGCAAATTAATGGATGGAGAATAGCTCGTGGACACCAAGTCCACGGTCCCAGTGGGCGCGTCAGATCAACTGCTTTCTACTATTAAGTCTGAACTGCAGAACAGAGAAGTCGAATTAGGCATCGAGGTGACAGTTAGATTTTGTCGACAATCTTATTGTAAATAAGCGTATTTTTGCTAGTATTTGCGCCTCATGTCAGAAATTGTCGACAGATCTGCTAAAAGCAACGCGGCCGGGGTCAAAACCCAGACCTTGGCTGATGACGTCTTCAGCCAGATGCGTGACGCCATCGTGCGCGGGGACTTCGAGCCTGGCTCCAAAATCAACGAACCTCAGCTCGCAGCACAATACGGCATCAGTCGCGGCCCCTTAAGGGAAGCTATTCGCCGGCTAGAAGGTGCCAAGTTAGTCGAGATAAAGCCTAACGCTGGGGCCAAAGTTATTTCTTTAAAAAAGTCTCAAGCATTAGAAATTTATGAAATTAGAGAATCTTTGGAGGGCTTGGCATGTCGATTGGCTGCCAGGAAAGCCAGCAGCGAGGACTGCCTTAAGCTGCGTGACTTGCTTGCCACCCACGAGGCCCAGATTCAGTCAGAGGATGGACGCCTCTACTACCAGAAAGCCGGTGACCTGGACTTCCACTACCAAATCGTCAGCCTGTCTCGCAATCAGAGACTCTTCGATCTTCTGTGCGGCGAACTCTACCACCTGCTCCGGCTTTGCCGGGTAAAGACCAGCAGCCAGCCTTCGCGCCCGGAGCAAGCCTTCAAGGAGCATCATCATATCGTAGATGCCATTGAACATGGCGACGCGGAACTCGCTGATATCCTTATGCGCCGCCACATAGCGAGCGCGAAAAATACTTTTATTAATGCATTAAATCAAATAGATGAAGAACTAAGCTCAGGTGATTAACTATGACTACCACTAGCGCCGGAAAACGCTTTCGAGACGCGCTTAACGAGAACCACCCCCTGCAGATCGTCGGAACTGTCAATGCCTACTGCGCCATGCTGGCGGAAGACGTTGGCCACAAAGCGATCTATCTCTCCGGTGGCGGCGTCGCCAATGCCTCCTTCGGGCTGCCGGATCTGGGGATCACCAGCCTCAACGACGTGATCGCCGATGTTGAGCGAATCACTAACGCCAGCAACCTCCCTCTGCTGGTAGATATCGACACCGGCTGGGGTGGCGCTTTCAATATTGCGCGCACTATTCAAGCCATGGAAAAGGCTGGTGCCGCTGCCGTACATATCGAAGACCAGGTAGCTCAAAAGCGCTGCGGTCATCGTCCCAACAAGGCCATTGTCCGTGAATCAGAGATGTCTGACCGCATCAAAGCAGCGGCCGATGCTAAGCGGGATGATGATTTCATCATCATGGCCAGGACTGATGCCATCGCGGTCGAGGGCATGGAAGCGGCGATTGCCCGGGCGGTAGCCTGTGTGGAAGCCGGAGCCGACGCTATCTTCCCGGAGGCGATACTAGATCTGGCGCAATATAAGGAGTTTGCTGGCGCTGTGGATGTCCCGATCCTGGCCAATATCACTGAATTCGGCAAGACACCGCTATTTAACTGCCAGGAAATAGGTGAGGCCGGCGTTGCCATGGTCCTTTACCCGCTTAGCGCTTTCCGGGCCATGAGCAAAGCAGCGCTTGAAGTCTATGAGACCATTGCAATCAATGGCGACCAGACTGCGGTGGTGCCAAAAATGCAGACCAGAGATCAGCTCTATGAGGTGCTAGGATACCACAGTTATGAGCAAAAACTGGACAAATTATTCGAAGATTAGTTCTTTATTTTCAATAATTTATACCAATTAACTTAAGTTAATTAGTAGTTGAAGGAATCGGAGAGATTCATGGTAGATAAAAAACTGGGAGGCGCCGGCCTCCGGGGTCAGGTTGCGGGTGAAACCGCGCTGTGTACAGTCGGCAAGACCGGTACTGGCCTCACCTATAGAGGTTACGACATAAGTGTGCTGGCCGAGAAAGCCAGTTTCGAGGAAGTCGCCCACTTACTGTTACGTGGACAATTGCCAAATCAAGCTGAGCTGGATTCCTATGTCAGCAAAATCACAGGCTTGCGGGACCTGCCTCAGGAACTGAAAGATGTGCTGGAACGCATCCCGGCCAGTGCCCACCCGATGGATGTCATGCACACAGGCTGCTCAATGCTGGGTAACCTGGAGACGGAGACCGACTTCAGCCAGCAAGATGATGTAATTGACAGACTACTGGCAATCTTGCCTTCAATCATATGTTACTGGTACGTTTTTTCAAACGAAGGAAAGCGCATAGACACGGAGCTGGATGATGATTCCATCGGCGCGCATTTCCTACATATGCTGAGCGGGGAAACGCCTTCCAAGCTCTTTAGCCAGGTGATGAATATCTCCCTGATCCTTTACGCTGAGCATGAGTTCAATGCCTCTACATTCACCGCCAGGGTATGCGCTTCCACCCTGTCCGATATGCACAGTTGCATCACCGGCGCCATTGGCAGCCTCAGAGGCCCTCTCCATGGCGGCGCCAACGAGGCGGCCATGGACATGATTCAGCGCTGGTCGTCTACTGACGATGCCGAACAGGCGCTGATGGGAATGCTGGAGCGAAGAGAAAAGATCATGGGCTTCGGCCACGCGATCTATCGGGAATCTGATCCCCGCAACGTGATCATAAAACAATGGGCAGAGAAACTGGCTGATCATGTCGGCGACTCGGTGCTGTACCCGGTTTCAGTACGCTGTGAAGAGATTATGTGGCGGGAGAAGAAGCTGTTCTGCAATGCGGACTTCTTTCATGCCTCGGCTTATCACTTTATGGGGATCCCGACCAAGCTGTTTACCCCGATATTCGTGATGTCACGGCTTACGGGCTGGGCGGCGCATGTGAAGGAGCAGCGGGCTAATAACCGGATTATTCGGCCTAGTGCTGATTATACGGGGCCTGAGACTTCTGATTGGGTCGATATTGAGGATCGGTAGCTTGGCCTAAATGGGCAGCTTTGCTGGCTATTGTGATATCTCCAGGTAAAGCAGTCTGCCTTTGCAGGGCTTGGCAGAGATGCTTTTCAAGACTGCATACTAGTTTAAGTATGATTTTTATTTAACTGTTTTTCATGGGTTTTTATGATTTCTAATGTTGATTTAAATGAGCGGCCAGCGCCGGATCAGGTGTTGGTGGATATTGCGGATTATGTCTGTGATTTTGAGATTGATTCCGGCGAGGCTTACGACACGGCCCGCAATTGTTTGATGGATACGCTGGGCTGTGGGTTTCTGGCACTGCGCTTCCCTGAGTGCACCAAGCTGCTTGGGCCTCTGGCAGAAGGCACTGTGGTGCCAAATGGCGCGCGGGTGCCGGGCACGCAGTTTCGGATGGATCCGGTTAAAGCGGCCTGGGATATTGGCTGCATTATTCGCTGGCTGGATTACAACGACACCTGGCTGGCGGCGGAATGGGGCCACCCCTCTGATAACCTCGGCGCTATCCTGGCCGTAGCAGACTATTTGTCGCAGCAGCAGGTTGCCGAGGGCAAAGCGCCCTTGACTATGAGAGATGTTCTCACTGCGATGATCAAAGCCCATGAAATACAGGGAGTTTTTGCTCTAGAGAACAGCTTCAATCGGGTTGGTCTCTGTCATGTCCTGTTGGTGCGAGTTGCATCTACTGCAGTTGCAACGCGGATGCTGGGGGGCAGCAAAGAGCAGGTTATCGACGCCCTCTCCCAGGCCTGGCTGGATGGTTCCAGTCTGCGCACCTATCGCCATGCACCCAATGCCGGACCCCGCAAGTCCTGGGCCGCAGGTGATGCCACTTCCCGCGCTGTGCGGCTGGCTGACCTCACCCTGCGCGGTGAAATTGGTTATCCGAGCGTATTGACGGCACCAACCTGGGGCTTCTACGACGTCTCTTTCAAAGGGAGCTCCTTCTCATTTCCAATGAGTTATGGCAGTTACGTTATGGAGAACATTCTTTTCAAGATCTCCTTTCCAGCTGAATTCCATTCCCAGACTGCAGCCGAGGCTGCGGTACGACTGCACCCGGAAGTCAAAGACCGCTTGGACGAGATTGAGAAGATTGTCATTCACACCCACGAATCCGCCATACGCATCATCAGCAAGGTCGGTCCCCTCAACAACCCAGCCGATCGCGATCATTGCTTGCAGTATATGACCGCGGTACCCTTGGCCTTCGGTAACCTCATCGCTGAGAACTATGAAGACAGTTTCCACCATGCCAACCCCATTATCGATGAGTTGCGAGAAAAGATGGTAGTTAATGAAAACACTCAATATTCTGCGGAGTACCTGGAAGCAGACAAGCGCTCTATCGCCAACTGTCTGCAGGTGTTTTTCAAGGATGGGACTGTGACCGAGGCCGTTGAGATCCACTACCCTGTTGGCCACAGACGGCGCCGCGAAGAGGGCATTCCTCTCCTGGAAAAGAAATTCCAGGCCAACCTTGCCACCCGCTTCCCTGCCAAGCGCTGCGAGGAGATATATGACCTGTGCAAAGATCAAGCCCGCCTTGAACAAACACCAGTGCATGAGTTCATGAGTATGCTGGCAATCTAGCCCTGTGATTTGGCGGCGGGTAGCAGCGCTTAAAGCGCAGCCGCCCGGTGCCGACTCAACTCAAACGAAAGTCGGCCGTCATGAGGTTGAAGCATCGGAAATTCTGATTGATGCTCTCTGGATTTGGCATCAGCCAAAAGCCACATAAATTCACCAATATATATCAATAACCTAGCGGCTTTATGAAGAATAGTTCTCCAGGCGGAAGAGTTCGCAAAACCCCCTGCAGAAAATTTACATTAATACTTAAGATGCTAGATCTTTCTTCTAATTTAGGTCATTGATACCGATATAGAATTTCTTTCAGGTACCTAGAATTAACTTTGAGCATGGCTGGGAACAACATCACAGAGTATCCCACGGCTTTCTTGGTGAGAATAGAACGCCTTCAGAATGCGCCTGCTCAGCAAATTTCAACCGTAACTGAAGTCTCTGCGGCATCCTGGAATTTGCGTCAATATTCACCTCAATACTCGCCTCGCCGGCAGAAATCGTCAGCCGCACTATTGAAATCTATCCGGCTAACCCCATACCAGAGGTTGCGGACGATGCTCAATTGAGGTCGTTCGAGCCGTCCGACCAAACTGGTGGACACCTTCATATTGCTTTACAGGCCATCAAATTAAAGGCCTAACCATTAGGATATGTTATGAGAAAGCTAGATTTTGCACCCCTTTACCGCTCCACCGTGGGCTTCGACCATCTCTCTTCCCTGCTCGATGCAGTGAATCGCAGCGATAACAACACACAAACCTATCCACCTTACAACATTGAGTTGTTAGAGCAGGACAAATACCGAATTACTATGGCTGTAGCCGGCTTCACCATCGAAGAGTTGGACCTGCAGACTGAGAAAGGCACCCTGACGATTAAGGGCCGACACAGTGACGATAATGTCCAGCACAACTATCTCCACCACGGTATTGCCGCCCGCAACTTCGAGCGCCGCTTCCAGTTAGCGGATCATATTGAGGTACTTGGCGCACGTGTGGAAAACGGCCTGCTGCATGTAGACCTGGTGCGGGAGATTCCGGAGGCGATGAAGCCGAAGCAGATTCCCATCAGGAACGGCAATAGCAAGCTGATCGGCCTCAACAAGGATGATCGCAACGCCGCTTAAGTACTACCCTGCTGGCTCGCTCGACTGCAATCCTGAAGTGTGGGATGGCCAGCCAGGCCTTGAGGATCGATGACTGGGCGCAGGCTCCAGGAAGGAGCTAGCGCTTTTTTACTACGGCCAGTATTTCTCGGGTCAGACAACGAACCGACCACCAGCCTGCCACAGGAGACACAAATGGTTTCAGTATTCGCAACTGAGGCTGTCAACCAAATGCAGGCGGGTAGGTCTAATTAGCAAAGTCATACTGCTTCCACCTTGAACGACACGAAATCGAGCCTGAAAGAGCCACTGATGAGCTATATGTGGAAGCGCACGCGGTTCAGGACACTGTGTTGGGCGGCGAGTATCAGCATGTAGCATCACCCGTTGATACAGCTCCGTGCCTCTGTGAAGGCAAGATCAAGCATTGATCTTGGCTGGCCTGCGACCTTTGATGACAATTTTTGATCGCGGCTTTTAATCGCTACCTTTAAATGCTTTGAGTGAGCTAGCAACGTCAGTTCACGACTCCAGCTCGCCCCGTCGGCCCCCTCCTACTCCTCTGTGTCAATGCTGACCCAAAACCGGAACATCATTCCGACTCTGAGCTAGGCCAAAAGATGAACCCCCACCGCAGCTGAGCATAATTCAAGGCTAGCGCAAGCCGTAACTTCAATCCAAAACGTGAACAACCAGACTATTTTTCAACTTGGGTTCAAACCAGGCTGATTTTGGTGGCTTCACCTCATCGGCATCCGCAATGGCCATATTGCAGTTTCAATCCAGCACGTGAACAACCAGACCACTCTTCAACTTGGGCTCAAACCAGGTTGATTTCGGCGGCATCACTTCACCGGCGTCCGCAATGGCCATGAGGCTTTCAATGGAAGTTGGATAGAGCGCTATCGCTGCCTGCCAGTCACCGGAACCAACTCTTTTTTCCAGCTCAACCAGCCCCCGAATTCCTCCCACAAAATCTACTCGCTTATCTGTCCGCTGATCCTGAATGTCCAGCAGTGGTCCGAGTATGGTGTTTTGCATGATGCTGACATCCAGAGAGTTAACCGGGTCGGCAGAATCTATTGCAGCCGCCGCGGCTTTATTGAGATGCAGTCGGTACCATTGCTTGTCCAGGTAGAGCCCAAATTGCTGCGCGCCAGTCGGTTTCGCGGTGGCTGCATCACTCACTGTCTCTACTTCAAATTTCTCTGACAGCGCGCCAAGAAACTCTGCACTGGACTGATCATTCAGATCTTTGATGATGCGGTTGTAGTCCAGGATTTGCATTTGGTCGTGGGGGAACAATACCGCCAGAAAATAATTATGGGATTCGTCGCCCTTATGATCCGGGTTTCTCTCCTTGCGCAGAGCTCGCACACGGGAAGCAGCCGCTGAGCGGTGATGGCCATCGGCAACATAGATACAATCTAGCCCATTGATCGCCGCTTCCAGATCCTCGGCCAAAGCCTTGTCGGCAATCATCCAGAATGTATGATGGGTACCGTCTTCGGCGGCAAAGTTATATTCAGGCGCAGAGCGGGTCACCTGCTCTATTAACGCGTTCACTTTGGCCTTAGCTGCGTAAGTGACAAAAACCGGACCGACCTGCGCATCCAGCGCATCCATATGGGTTACCCGGTCATCCTCTTTTTCAGGACGGGTGAACTCATGTTTCTTGATCAAGTCAGCATCGTAGGCATCTACTGATGCGATCGCCACTAGGCCGGTCTGAGTATGCTCACCCATGACTTGCCGATACACATATAGCGTGTCCTGCTCATCCCTGCACAGCGTTCCCTCAGCAATGAATCGATCCAGGTTTTCTCGACCCTTGGCATAAACGCTGGCGTCATGCACGCTTATCGTAGGATCAATGTCGACTTCAGGCTTGTTGATATGCAGAAAACTGTGTGGATTGTCTTTCGCAAGCGCAAATGCTTCATCACGATTTAATACATCGTAGGGGTGGGATGCTACCTTTTCAGCGAGCTCGCGAGTCGGGCGCAGCCCGCGGAAGGATTTGATTAACTGCATAATTGTTCCGTGTAATTTTTGACGATAATGTATTGGTTAAATTATATTTATGAAGTAATAAAAGTCCGCACTTGCCAGTGCAACGATCAAGCGCAGCTGCAGTACAAAACTCCTCAAATCAGCTCCAATATCTTAATGCTAGCGTGGTCGGATTTGAGTATAAAAGTTCCGCGGGTGGCGTTACAAAAATTTTTCTACCGCCTTACGGCTAACTTGGTGCGGAAATCCGCGAGATTCGAGCAGACGTAGTAATTTTTGGTGCTGTTTGGAGGCAAATTCAATATGTTGGTTTTCCCCTAGCTTTCTTTCCAACAAATTGACGGCCATCAACTCCCAGCATTCATCGTCCTCAAATAGGTATTGACCAATGAGATTGGAGGAAACTCGTCGAGACTCCAAATCTCTCAAAATGTGATGGAATGCAAAGCCGCGGATGCTTCGGTATCTCACAAAGGCTTCGATAAAGCGCTCATCAGATTGCAGCCCCTCGGCGCGTAACGTATCGAGTAACTCGAGCAGGTCCGAGGTATCAACTTCAGGAAATTTATCTGACAGCTTACGCTGCAACTCAAAAAAGGAGTGTTCCCGGCGGGCCAAGAAATTTATGGCAGCCCGCCGGAGAACGGGGACATCATTGCTAGCGTGATCTTCTTTACTTTTTTTGTTTTTTTTAATTTCTATATCTTTTTTATCCTTATGGTCTTTTTATCTTCCGCCGTAATCAGCCAATGCGATCGATCAATGGAAGCAATTAATGCTCACTTTAATTTGTTCTAGCTATTTATTTGGCTGTTAACTATCTGGGACTTTAACTCTCTAGTTACTAGCGCACCAGCTTGTCTCCTCTTAATTCGTGCTGGCCGTTCCTGATCAGTCTTGTTCAGTCTAGATCAACAGGTTTGAATTTCAGCTGACACAAATCTGATCTCAAACTTTTCTCTAATTCCTGAAAATCCCTTCAAAATCTGTCGCTGAATAGTAACGGTTTAACTATTATCCGGCGCTATTCGGCGGCAGAGTCATTCAAGATCCAAACACAAATCAGGAGGCTGACTTGTTCTTCGCGTCTGCCAGGACAACCACGTCCTCACTGGCTTCAATCGCTTCAGCCTCGGCATTAGCGTCGTCTTCCAGCAAGTCTGCACGAATAGCGGTTTCAATCTCAACTGCGATTTCCGGGTTCTCCTCCAGATAACCAGCAACGTTCTTTTTGCCTTGACCGATTTTTTCACCCTTGTAGGCATACCAGGCACCCGACTTGTCGATCAGGTTAAGTTTAACACCGAGATCAATAACCTCTCCCAAATGGTGAATGCCCTTCCCATACATAATCTGGAATTCAGTCTGCCGAAACGGAGGTGCCACTTTATTCTTTACGACCTTAACCCGGGTCTCGTTACCCACGACCTCATCCCCTTCCTTGATTGACCCTATACGTCGGATATCGAGACGGACTGAGGAATAGAATTTCAGCGCGTTGCCGCCGGTAGTGGTTTCCGGTGATCCGAACATCACACCAATCTTCATGCGAATCTGGTTGATGAAAATCACTAGGGTATTGGAGTTCTTGATGTTCGCTGTCATCTTACGCAGGGCTTGGGACATCAATCTTGCTTGCAGTCCCATGTGGCTGTCACCCATGTCGCCTTCGATTTCCGCCTTAGGTGTCAGGGCCGCAACGGAGTCAACCACCACCACATCAACAGCACCGGAACGAACTACCATGTCACAAATTTCCAAGGCCTGCTCACCGGTATCCGGTTGGCTGACCAGCAGACCATCAACATCGACGCCCAGGTTACCGGCATAAATTGGATCCAGCGCGTGCTCAGCATCGATAAAGGCACAGGTGCCACCGGCCTTCTGTGCTTCCGCGATGACCTGAAGGGTCAGCGTGGTTTTACCGGATGACTCAGGACCATAAATTTCGACGATACGGCCCCTTGGCAAGCCGCCTATGCCGAGGGCGATATCCAGCCCGAGGGAACCGGTTGATATCGCCGGAATTGCTTCGCGCTCGGTATCGCCGAGTCGCATCATGGAACCCTTGCCGAATTGCCTTTCGATTTGCGCGAGCGCAGCGGTAAGTGCTTTTTCTTTGTTGCCGTGATCTTCAATCATAGTTGTTTCCTTGTATTTAACTTACAACTGATGCCTGGTTCCGTGAGTAATCCAGTTGTCCACAACTTCGAGGCCTGCGTTGACTAAGTTCCGGGTCGATCTAGCCCTGTTCCAGCTTTGATCCTAGAATGCCCTGAATTCAGTCAGCCAGCGAAGCTTTGTATCTGCCCGGTTGCCCGAGCTCCAAATGGTAGTCTGTCCCCAACTACCTGCTAAATTTTTGCCAGCTGTGGCTGGCGAACTTAATGGGTAATTCCAGCTCCTCAAGCCCTACAGTGCCAACCGTCATGATCTGTAAAATTGTGTAACACTGTATATACAGCCAGTATTAATTAGATCAGTTTTTTACTGTATATACAACCAGTATATTGGCAAAAAGTGGGATTCCTTTAGCCGCTTTTTTCGAGCAAATCCAACAGCCCCGATAAGCCGGCCTCCACCGTGGCTGTTCGCACGGCTTCGCGATCTCCCGGAAAATGAAAGCGCCGGGCGCGGCCCTGCTCCCTGAGCTGCCAGGCAATCCAGACCGTTCCCACCGGCTTCTCTTTACTTCCACCATCAGGACCGGCAACTCCGCTCACGGCAACTGCTATCTCGGCCGCGCTATTGGTGATAGCACCAGCTGTCATTGCGCGAACTGTTTCTTCACTGACAGCACCAGGCGCGCCGGGTGCGAACAAATCTGAAGGGACACCGAGCATCTTTTGCTTGGCGGCATTGGAATAAGTGACGAAGCCACTGTTGAACCAGCGCGAGCTTCCGGCGAGCGCTGTCAGCGCCTGGGCAATGCCGCCACCGGTACAGGACTCGGCCGTGGCAAGCATTATGTGGTTGGTTAAGAGTTGATCAGCCAGACGCTGAACCAGTTCATCAATTCGCTCATTTCGCAGGTCACTCATCGGCTAATGGTATCCGGTTAACTGAACGATGAAAATTAAAAACAGCCGCTCATCAATCGGGCTCTACCTGTGTAGAATGTCAGCTCTCAATGATCCCGCAATTCACATCAACATACGTTTAAATCCTGAAGCAAGCCTTGACAGAGTCATCCCAACATACCCCCATGATGCAGCAGTATCTTGGCATCAAGGCACAGCATCCTAATGAGCTGCTGTTTTACCGCATGGGCGATTTCTATGAACTGTTTTACGATGATGCCAAAACAGCCGCCGACATTCTCGATATCACTCTGACTGCCCGCGGCAAGTCTGCCGGCTCTCCCATTCCCATGTGCGGCATCCCATTTCATGCCGCAGACCGGTATCTGATGAAGCTGGTAGATGCGGGCGTCTCGGCAGCAATCTGTGAGCAAGTGGGTGATCCAGCGACTAGTAAAGGGCCGGTGGCGCGCGAAGTCGTGCGTATCATTACGCCCGGCACCATCAGTGACGAAGCACTACTTGATGAGCATAAAGACAATTGCTTGATGGCCATAAGCGCAGCAAGTCTGGACGCACTGGAGGGGCAGTACGGCATCGCCTATACCAACTTGAGTAGCGGCCGCTTTGTGCTGACAGAAGTCAGCGGCAGCAATGCCCTGCTCTCAGAAATCGAGCGTATCAAGCCTGCCGAGATACTCTTACCCGATGGCGCTGCAGTAGCGGCCCAGATCATCAAACATCCCGCCCTGCGCAAGCGTCCGGTCTGGGAGTTTGAACAGGAAAACGCCGAGCGCCTGCTGGTCGCACACTTCAAAACCAAGGATCTGACTCCCTTTAACTGCGCCGAACTTCACCTTGCCCTGCAGGCTGCCGGCTGCCTTATTCAATACGCCAAAGAGACCCAGCGCTCCGACCTTCCCCACATCCAGGGAATTCAGGTCGAGCAGCAGAGTGACTGCGTCATCCTCGATGCTGCCAGCCGCCGCAATCTGGAGATTGACAACAACCTGAGCGGTGGCCGTAGCAATACCCTGCTGGCAACCCTGGATAGCTGTGCCACAGCAATGGGCAGTCGCCTCCTGAGCCGCTGGTTGAACCGACCCCTGCGCAACCACGCGCAATTAAACAAGCGCCAGAACATGGTTGCCGCCCTGCAGTCTGACTATCGCTTCGAGACCTGCGCGGAAACGCTGCAGGGTATAGGCGACATTGAACGTATTCTCGCGCGCCTGGGCCTGCGCACCGCACGCCCTCGCGATCTGGCCAGGTTGCGCGACAGTCTCGCCATGCTGCCTGCGCTGCAGTCCCAAATAGCAGCAGTGGCCTGCCCCGAATTACATGCGTTGGCGGAGCAGATCGCAGAATTTCCCGACCAACATGGCTTGCTTCAGCGTGCGCTGGAGGAAAACCCGCCGGTCGTTATTCGGGAAGGTGGCGTGATCGCGAAAGGCTTCGATGCGGAACTGGATGAACTCAGGGATCTCAGCAGTAATGCGGGTCAGTTCCTGGTGGATCTTGAACTGCGCGAGCGAGAGCGCACCGGTGTCAGCACCCTCAAGGTCGGATACAACAGGGTGCATGGCTACTATATTCAAGTGAGTAAGGGGCAGGCCCGCGCTGAATTCCCGGCTGAGTATGTGCGGCGACAAACCCTTAAAAACGCGGAGCGCTTCATCACGCCGGAACTCAAGGAATTCGAGGACAAAGTGCTGA
>MDTC01079276.1_pt1 | contig 13409 bp, 15 predicted proteins | sample 811181 | NCBI WGS metagenome assembly MDTC01 (sample SAMN05326644, study PRJNA326480) | marine metagenome | isolation source: seawater | place: Pacific Ocean: North | collected 2011
CCGTCTTCACTTAAATTTCCATTGTACAATCTGTTATTTCCAGCTCCGTATCTATTAACCCCAGTTTGACCGGCTGGTTCACTGTAAAAATAAAATAGTACTGGGTATTTTTTATTTGCATCCAAATTCTTTGGTTTTACTATCCAACCCTGCATCGTAACATTATCTACAGTAGTAATTTCAAAAAATTCAAGAGGGTGTGCATTTTTCTTTTTTGCATCATATTTATTTAACATGTTTTGACTATCATTAATAAATTTGTGATCAGGTAATGCAACAATTGCCTGCATAGGCCTTGTGAAATAATTGGAAAAAGAATGGAATGCGTACTTTGATTTTGTACTAATCTGATAATTGTGAGATCCTTCTAAAACATTTGGAGTAACCTTTTTCAGTTTACCTTTTCCATCTGCAGAAGTTTTATATAAATATCTTTCTGTTGGGTTATCTGGTGATGCTATAAAATATACTTCGTCATTTTTATCGTCATAAGAAAGTGGTCTTACTACATCATAATCTCCTTTTGTAACAAGGAATTCAGTTTGATTTTTAATATTAAACCTGTAAATATGGGACCAACCATCTTTCTCTGTGGTGTATAAAAACTCTCTTCCATTATTTATAAATTTCCATCCTGCCTTAGCTTGATAAGGCCAAGTATTTCTAACGTCTACCCATGCCTCATCTTTTTCTTCCATCAGTACTCTACTTTCTCCATTTTTGGAATTTGAGATATATATTTTACTGTGATTTTGTTCTCTATTTAACTGCTGAATCATCAATTCTTCTTTTCCTGGTAACCATGTCATTCTTGGAAGATAAAATTCATTTTCAGCACCAGGTATTTTCATCCATGTTATTTTTCCATCAGTCAAATCAATCACGCCAATTTTTGCAGGAGAAAGTGGTTCTCCAACTTTTGGATATTCAACCGGAACATTATATGGATAAATTGAGTCCGTATTATTTATCATGTAAAAGTCCTTGACTTGGTTTGCGTCAATTTGCCAAAAGGCTATCTTGTTGCTATTATCACTAAACATAAAACCATCCCTACAACTAAATTCTTCCTCATATGCCCAATCAAATGTTCCATTTATAAGTTTTTTTGTTCCATTTGAACTAGTTAATTTTTTTACAGTATTTTTTTGTAAATCCTCTAAAAATATATTCACATTGGTGCTACTGTTTCTTATTTCATTTTCAGATTTTTCTTTAGAAACATAAGCAACAAACTTTTCATTTGGAGAAAATTTAGCAAACATTAAGCTGGAACTTGGCATTTTTTTTCCTATCTGTTTTAATTTTTTCATTTCAAAGTCATAGACCCAATAATCTCCCCTTGTTTTGTACCTCCACACTTTCACAGATTTTGTGAATAAAAGAACTTTATTTTTACTTTTAGAAAAGTTAAAAGCTTCAATATTAATATTATTTAACTCTGAACTTGACAAAATTATTTTGTCTGATTTACCTTTTGTACTTACTAGAACTATATTATTATTTTTTAAAACATAATATCCGGTTTCTTTATCGTTCCATACAACATCTGAGGGTAAAATTTGTGATAGTAAGTTTGTAGAAATAAAAAGTAGTAAATAAAAAAATATTGGGTTGAATCTGTTCATTTTTTTTAAAATTTTAAGCTTTCAAGATATTATTTATTTTATTTTTATAAAAAATTTATTTTACCATAATTGAAAAAAATCATATCATCAAGAAAAAATTACATTTTAGTTTTTTTTATCTTTAATAGTGCTTTGCTAATGAGTCAAAACATTGATATTGTAAATCCTGAAAAAAATATTGGCATAAATAATTGGATTATTGTAAATGATAATGTAATGGGTGGTATCTCAAACTCAACACTATCCTTAAATAAAGAAAATAATTTAGTTTTCAATGGAAATGTTTCATTAGAAAATAACGGTGGATTTGCATCCGTAAGACATGGTTTGAAAAAAGGTATTTTAAAAGGTGTCAAATCTTTCAAGATTTTAATAAAAGGTGATGGTAATATATACAAACTCAGATTCAGACAAGAAAATAGAAGAGCTGCATATTCATCTGATTTTAGGTCAAAAGCTGGAAAATGGATTGAAATTGAAATACCATTAGAAAACCTTACACCGTCTTGGAGAGGATACTATTACAGCGACTATCCAGAAATTAATTTGGAAAAAGTTGTTTCTTTAGGAATTCAAATTTCAGATAAACAAGAGGGTGATTTTGAACTTGAAATTAAGTCCATTATGGGGAATTATTAATTTTTTTCGCATATTTAATCTTCAAAAACCAAATTAATCTCATTTTTTATTATCTTTTGATATAAAACTTATCTATTATGAAAAAAATCTTTTTACAACTATTAGTTGTTTGTTTTTTTATTACAACAAATGCTCAAAATAAAACAATAAACTCAGATTTAGACGGACTCACTCTAAATATTGGAGATTCTTTCAAACCAAAAACATATGTAACTAACTCTGATGGTTCGAATTCTAATTGCCAAAACATTATATATTATAATAAAAAAGGTGTGTTTAGTGGTGCCAAATCAATTACAGTAGATACTAACAATGGCTCTATTAAAGCAAATGAGCCAGGATCACATGAAGTCGTTGCTATATGCATTGGAGAAGGTGGTAAAAGACATAGTAGAACTTTTGAAGTATTTGTTAATTATCCGAAAATTAAAGAGGTTAAATTAAAACTAGAAAATAATTCAATATATGTTGGCAACTATATTCCTTTGGTTTATGAAGTTACTGACGAACTGAATGTTAAAAGAACAATTGACTATTGGAATAGTGATTTAGCGTCAAAATATTTTTCAAATATTAGTTTTTCTTTAAGTGCACTGAATGACAAAATAGAAATTGACAGCTCTAATAATATTTTAGCTCTTGATGAAGGTATATCAACAATTATAGCAGATTTTGACGGAGTTCGAGGTAAAATTGATGTAAGAGTGTTAAAAAACCCTACTGCAAGAATAAAATTAACCTCAAGTCAAGATAATGTAAAAACTGGTGATGTAATTCAATTTAATGCTGTGGCTTATGATAAAAAGGGTAAAGTTTTAAATGATTTACCTGTTGATTTTTCTTTCACTGGAAAATCTTTCGATAAAAGCAATAGTGCATCTGGTTTAATATTAAAAGACGGTAGATTTGTAGGCGATGTTGCTGGAAAATATATTGTTTCAGCCAAAATAGGTAACATTACATCATCAAAGGCAGTAAATATTTTTCAAAGAAATGTAAAAAGAGAAGTAACAACAGTTGGAACCGGGCTTGTAAATGATAAACATACATCTGATTTTTGGGTTTTTGAAGGAGTTGATAAAAAAGATTATGCTGTTACAGGAACCTGGGGTGCTGATGGTACATCATATTTTTGGGATGTTACTAATCCATCAAATATTAAAAAAATTGATAGTGTACAAGTTGATGCAAGAACCGTTAATGATGTCAAAGTATCAGCAGACGGAAAAATATGTATAATTAGTCGAGAGGGTGCATCAAACAGAAAAAATGGTATAATTATTATTGATGTCTCCAATCCTTATGATGTAAAGATAATTTCAGAGTATACAAAAAATCTTACGGGTGGAGTTCATAATCTGTTTATTTATGAAAATCATGTTTATGCATTAAGTAACTCTGAAAGATATTATATTATCAATATAGAAGATCCAAAAAACCCTTATGAAGTTGGAATGTTTGAGATTGGAAAAGAGGGTCAGTCGATTCATGATGTTTGGATTGAAGATGGTATAGCATATTCATCAAATTGGAGAGATGGTGTATACTTAGTTGATGTAGGAAATGGTATAGTTGGGGGATCTCCTGAAAAACCTGTTGCTTTTGGAAATTACACATATGATAGTGGAGCAAATCATGCTGCATTTCCTTTTAAAAGTAAATCTACTGGTAAATTTTATGCAGTTATGGGAGATGAAATTTTTCCAAATGGTGTAAATGCTAATGGATTAAACGAAACAGCCGGATTCCTGCACTTTGTTGATTTTTCTGATTTAAATAATCCAAAAGAAGTCGCAAGGTACGAACTACCTGGACATGGGTCTCATAATTATTGGATTGAAGATGAAATTCTATATGTAGCTATGTATTCTGGTGGCGTAAGGATAGTTGATATAAGCGGAGACTTATTAGGTGATCTATATAAACAAGGAAGGGAGATTGGATACATTTTACCAAGCAGTCCAAATGGTTATATTGCAAATGCAACTATGGTCTGGGGTGCCCAATTATATAAAGGTCATGTTTTTTATTCTGACTTTAATACCGGTATCGGTGCAGCAAAAGTGGCAAATGTAAAACCTGATAATTCCAAAACTAACAAACACTTAAAAGACTAATGAGATTAATACTATTTTTTTTATTTTTTTTTACAAATGTCCAGTCTCAAACCTACTTTGTCTATGTTGCAGCAGAATCTGATGATACAGTATCACTAATAAAATTTACAGATAATAAAGCAGAGGAAATAGAAAGAATTAATGTTGGGTCTCTACCCACTGAAATTGAAGGTCCACACGGAATAACAGTTGATCCAAGTGGTAAATATTGGTATTTATCTCTAGCTCATGGCAACCCATATGGAAAGTTAATTAAATATTCTACAAAAGATAACAGACCTGTTGGTCAAACTACTTTAGGCTTGTTTCCTGCATCCATGCAAATTTCAAAAGTCACTGGTCTTCTATACTGTGTTAATTTTAACCTTCATGGTGAAATGAAACCTAGTAGTGTGTCAATTGTTGATCCAGAAACCATGACGGAAATTAAACGTATAACAACTGGAACAATGCCGCACGGGTCAAGAATATCAGCAGATGGTAAAAAACAATACTCTGTTTCGATGATGTCTTCGGAGTTGTATGAAATTGATGCGATTAGTTTAAATCTCTCAAGAAAATTAAACTTAGAGCATATGATGAATATGGATGTGCCTATGAATAAAAAAATGAAAATGGGTAAATCAATGGATAAAAAGATGAATATGGAAAGGTTTAAAGACCAAAAAATGAAGATGGATATGAAACAAATGAATCATTCTAAAGTAAAGCCTACGTGGGTTATTCCACATCCTTCAAAAAATATTGCATATATAGCCGGAAATGGTTCGGATGAAATTATTGAAGTTGATTTATTAAAATGGAAAATAACAAATAGAATTAAAACTGGTAAGGGTCCATATAATGTAGAAATATCACCTAATGGAAAATTTTTAATTGCTACTTTAAAAAGTGAAGGAAGCACTGCTATATGGGATTTAGAAAATGATATCAATTTGAAAAAGATCAAAAACAGCACCAGTGTTTCACACGGAATTGCAATCTCAAGCGATAGCAAATATGCATTTGTTTCTGTGGAAGGTATAGGTGGAGAACCAGGTGTTGTTGATGTAATTAGCTTAGAGAATTTAGAAAAAATTTCCTCTGTTAATATTGGCAAACAAGCTGGTGGAATTGCATTTTGGAAGATGCAAAAAAATTAACTAAAACAATTTTTTTCCTCTACATTTTTTACTACAATAGACAACATTTTCCCAATCTCTCTCCCATTTTTTTCTCCAACTAAAAGGTCTTTTACATACTGGGCAAATTTTAGGTTCAAATTTATTTTTTGTCATTTTTATTTTTTGTTTTCCATAAAAACCCTAAAGGTAAAAATAGAAATAAAGCATAAACGTTAAACAACCAACCAATTATGGGAATTAAAACCATTAGAGCTATTAAATACTCTTTTTTCATATCCTAAAATTAAAAAGAATTAAATATTAATTTAAATGCTTATTGTAAATTTGTAAAATGAAAAAACTAATTCTTCTATTACTATTTATTCCAACTATTTTATTTTCTCAAAATGAAAACCTAGAAAATTTGAAATTCTATGGTAAAAAAATTAATCTGAACAATGTCCAAGATTTTAAAGAAAACAAAGTCAGTTTTTTAAATAAGAAAACTCAACCAATAAAAATTGAGGGTAAAATATTATCCACATGTCCAATGAAAGGATGCTGGATGAAGCTTGATGTAGAAAAAGACACAATGTTAGTACGATTTAAAAACTACGGATTCTTTGTTCCAAAAAATGGAGCTATAGGCAAATCCGCAATAATAAATGGTCTAGTTTCAGTAGATACAATTAGTGTAGCACAACTGAAACATTACGCAGAGGATGCTGGAAAATCTGAATTTGAAATTTCACAAATATCAAAGCCAGAAATAACACTTTCATTTCTTGCAGATGGTGTAATAATTAAGGATTAAGTCTTATTCTACAAGACCTAGCTGTTTCATAAAGGAATAAGTATCAAAAAAATCTTCCTCTTGTAACACTTTTCCATCTTTCATTTTTACAATCGTAGTACCTGTAAGATCAAGTGATCTGTTAGTAGCTGGGATTCCCATAAATTCGCCATCATGAGTTCCTTTGAAACTCCAATGTTTAACTAAATCATCACCTTGAGAAAAAGCATTAATTACAGCAAATTCTCCATCGGAAAATCCGTTTATGTAATTTGCATAATATGCTTTAAACTCATCTAAGCCTGTTACATTTCCGTTGGAAGTAACAACTGTTACATCTTGATGAAAATTTTCATTTGTTACAAGGTCGATATTTTTTTCATTGAATGTGCTTTCCCAAACGGAAACATACATTTCTACATTATTTTCGACATATTCTTTTTCAGATTTTAGCTTATCTAATTCTTCTGTGTTTTGAGCACAACTAACAAAAACAAAAGCGAGGGTAATAGTTAAAAATTTGTTCATAATCATATTTTTTGCATTTGATTTAAATATAATAAATTAATTTCTTAAACCGTCAATATCATATTTTGAAAAGAAATCCCATATAATTTTATTAGAATTATTACCGTTAAAGTTGAAATCAAACCAAACATGTTCCCCATTTATAACTTTGTAGTGATGTACAGCTATTCGATTAACTTGGTTTTGATAATTATAAAATTCTATTTCTGTTCCATTATCGTTGTAGGTTTCTAAAACAAAATTTGAATCGATATTATTAAGATTAATCCAATAATTTAAAGTAGACTCTACTGAATTGTAAACACCACCACCATCATAATAGTCATTTGTACCATGTAATTTTATTAATGGAATGGAATGTGATGGTGTACATTCGCTTTGAAGCATATAGCCTGAAACTGATCCAAATGCAGCTATTAAATTACTTTTGTAGCAAGCCAATGCATAACTCATCATTCCTCCGTTTGAATATCCAATTGCATAAACTCTTTTGACATCAATAAGTTTTTCTGAGGATAATTTATTTATTATTGCTTCAACAAATCCTAAATCGTCAGTATTACTTTTATTATCTCCACCATTTAAAGCAGCATTCCAATGAGTAGAACCTCCAAGATCAGAGCCCTGTGGATAAACTAAAATAAAATCTTCAGAGTCTGCTAAACTTCTCATATTGGTCCAGTCGAAAAAATCTTTTGCTTGTCCTCCAAATCCATGAAAATTAATTAATAAAGGGCGTTCTGATTGTATATTGTTTGAGTTTGGATTATATATTAAAAATTGTCTATCCATACCATCGTGATTTAATGTTTGTGTTGATAATCCTGGTGAGGATAGGTCAACAGATGATTCAGATTTATCACAAGAAATAATGGTGAAAATTAATAAGAAATTTAAAAATTTATTCATATTACCAAATTTACACAATAACAGTGCCTAAAAAATTTAAAAGAAAAGTATTTATCAATACATTTACTAAAATTTATTTATGGTTATGTTAAATTTTTAAAAAACTAAAATCAACTATTGAATAAAATATTTATTTTGTTCTTGCTTTTGCGATAACCATTTTATTAAATTTTCCATCATCCTCTAAAATTTCAAAAAAATCTGTCATGAATTTATACATTTTATTGAATTCGCTTGGGCTATCGAACTCAGATTTAAATGAATTAACTAAAGATACTATTTCATCCTTTGCATCAATAAACTGATCTTTCACTTCATTCATAAGAGCATCATCTCTTTTAAATCCTCTGTACATTCTATCGGTAAGTGAGTTCAAATTCAATGTTGGATTACCAAAACCATAACTTGGATCAACCCAACCTGTCATATCAAAGTCGTAAGGAAGAGGAATAAAATCTTTAGAGTTATAAAGCAATTTACCATTATGCTGATAAGCCACAGAAAAATCTGTATTTCCGATCATGTATTGGAACATTGCATGTTGAACTGAAGCTTTCCCTTGCATGGCCATTGGATGAACGAATTGTTCAACAACCCTACCTGCAAACCTTTTTTCAAGTTTATTATCATCTTCAATAATGAAACCCTTTAATGAAAATGTTTTACTCTTTTTTCCTTTTGGTTCGGTAAATTCTACATTAACCCTTCTTGTTTTAAAATGATATGGTGAAATAATTTCATAAATTTTATATGCAATGAATTCTTGCATTATATTATCATTCTTTTCGTTCTCTTCCCTACAAGGAAGAACCAATTTTGTTTTTTGTTGCCGTCAAAAATTGTATTCTTATAATTACTTTTTTTCATTTTCATTTTAATCGGAGGAAAATAACATTTTGCTCTTCTAAAATTTCCTCTGGCTCTTAGCTCAACAGGGATTGTTTTCCATTCATCTTGATAATTATAAACTAATTCCGTTTTTATATAGGTAGAATCATTCGTCTTTTTTTTCATGTCCTTGTTCGAATAATTTAACTTAATTTCCATTGGAGTTTGATCAGAATAAAATTGATCTGAATCAAGTTCTTTTTGTGAGTAACTTATTGAACAAATAAAAAAAGATAGGAGTATTATAATTTGTTTTTTCATAATTTAGATTATAGTTGTTTACATTTGTTAAAATAATAAAATATTTTCAATGTCACGTTACTTAGTCATACTTAATAGTAGAACGCTTTATGCTTTCTTAATATCAATTATAGTTCCTATCGTTTCTTACAGGTTTAGTATCACCTATAATATTGATTTAACATTAATTAGTATTGCAATTATTTTTCCAATTGTTTTCACTATTCGTGGTGCCTTTAGAAGAAGAGAAAAAGCTATTGAACATCTTAGTCTTTTTAGAGGAAGTCTAAAAACTGTAGAAAATATTGTATGTGGATCTAAACTTGATGATAGTGATATCAAAAAATCTTCGGAAATGATTGAAAATTGTAATCAAGGTCTAATCAATTATTTAAGCAGTTCAGAAATCAGTATAGCAGATCATGATAAAAATATCGATAATATTTATAATTTTTTACTATCCAAAAAAGATATTATTGGAAATGGGACTCTTCAAAAGGTTGCACGTTTTCTTAAAGATACGTTTGATAGTGCTGATAATTTAGTTGGAATTCACAAGCATAGAACACCAATAAGTCTAAAAGCATACTGTTTAATCTTTGTTTATATTTTTCCAATAATTTATACTCCAACAATAATTTATAAAATTGGGATTGACAACCCACCATATCTTACATATTTTATTGTAATTCTAAGTGAATTTATTTTAATTTCCCTTTACAATATTCAAGATCAAATGGAATACCCCTTTGATAAAGAAGGTATTGATGATATAGATTTGGATATTTATAAGATGAAAAGAAAATAAAATTTATTTAATTTTCAATGAAAAAATTAATAATAATAATCCTACTATTTAATTGCTTTGTATTCTATTCTCAAGACGAATTACCTTATTATGAAATTCCAGATTATCCAGAATCATACACAACAGGAAATGTTTTATCTAGAATGATTGATGGTTTAGGTTTCAGATTTTATTGGGCAAGTGAAGGGTTGAAAGAAAAAGATTTGAATTACAGAGCATCTAAAGATTCACGATCATCCATTGAAATTATTGAACACATTCATGTTTTGTCAAAAATAATTTTAAATAGTGTGCAAGGTAAACCAAATATTAGTCAAAGTGAAAGTAAATTAAACTTTAAAAATTTGAGAAAAAAAACCTTAGAAAACTTTGAAATCTCATCTCAAATTTTAAAAAAAACTAAAGATTTATCAAAATTTAAAATTGTTTTTGAGAACCAAGGGACGAGAAATGAATTTCCCTTTTGGAATCAAATTAATGGTCCAATTGAGGATGCTGTATGGCACTCTGGACAGTTAGTCATGCTTAGAAGGGCGAGTGGAAATCCATTTAACTCCAAAGCTTCAGTTTTTACCGGAAAAGTAGAGAAATAAGTTTTATTAAAACTAAAATTCCAAATCTTTAATTTTAATTTCTCTAAACTCAACGGGGTGACCCTCTGATTGTAACGATATATAACCCTCATTTAAAGGCTCTCCTATTTTACTTAAAAAATTAACTGGCACTTTATCTCCTCCAATTTTAACATTTGAATAAGCTAATACGGTATCTCCTTCTACAATATGTTGAATTAATTTATTTGATCTTACAATTACTTCTACTTTAACCCAATCGTCATTGTGAAAGGTTTTAGAACTAGAATTATTACAGTGATATTTTGCTAATTTGTCTTCAATGTAAACGTCAGATCCAGGACTACAAACATTTGCAGTCGTTCTTTTTCCACTTCCTAAACCACCTAGAAGTTGAACCTCTGCACTTACAGGGAAATCTTGATCAATTAACATTGTTTTTGGATCCTGGCAATGCAACATAATTCCACTGTTTTTAACGGACCAGCCTGGGGCTCCTTTTAAATGAACTCCACTAAATTTATACTCGAGTGAAATATGATAGTTTTTAAACTTTCTTTTGTAATAAAAAATATGTCCAAATTTATTATCAAAAGAATCATAATTTTCATAAGAAACTTTTAAGTTACCATTTTCAACTTTAAATGTGTTTTTAAAATTATCACCCAATTTGTGGTCTTTAATTTTCATATTCCAACCAGTTAAATCTTTTCCGTTAAAAATGGTAAGCCATTCATCATTTGGATTATTATCATTGTTTTTAATCATAATATTTCCAACTAATAAAAAAATGAAGAGTGAAAACAAAAAATAAAATATAATTCTTAGTTGATTTTTCATTTAAATTTTTTTAAAATTAAAAGTTAGTCCAGCATTGTCTTTTAATCTTTTCAAAATAGATTTTCCCATTGCCACCGACGGAGTTAGAATTCCACAGGATTCATTTAAATTATCTTTTGCTAGTGACACAGCTGACTCTGCCAACATTTTTGAAGTTGATCCATATCCTGGATCCATATCGCCAACTACTTTTGCTAAAGCTTTAGTTTCTCCATCAACATTTACATAAAATCTTAAATTATAAAAACCAGATTCTCTATTTTTTTTACTAGGACCTTGACCTGGTTTGGGTAAGAAAAAATCTATTATTTTTTTTAATAATGAATTTGGTTTTGCAATTGAAAGAATAAACAAAGGCAAAGCCATCATATAAGCTTTAATTTTTCCCAAATTCCCCTTTCCACTTATTACTGCTTCATTATACATAAAATTCTTTCCATAAGAATAACCACTCAAAGCATTACTTCTTCTCACTATTTTTGTGTTTATCGCAGCCATCACGAAAGGTCCAATCCATGTTTTTGAATACGGGTCAAAAACTATTTTTCTTAGATCTTTTCCGTCAGGACCTTCAATTTCGTTAACTGGATTTAATCCGTATGGATTAATCAATGTTTTAAATATTTCTTTGTTTTTATGAGCCTCAATATTAACATTGCTGAGGCTTGCATATGTTCCACCACTTATTCCGCCCTTGGCACCTGCAACTCTCATTTCAATTCTTGAAGCTTTTGTTCCAAAGATTTTTTTTGATTTTTCCTGAATATAAAAAACTCCTAAATCAGATGGAATAGAATCAAAACCACATGAATTAACAATTTTTACCTTACTTTCAACTGCTTTATAATGAAATTTATCAATAATTTTTCGAATCCACTGAACTTCACCTGCCAAATCACAATAGTGTGTTTTGTTTTTTATGCAAAGATCAACTAATTCAGTTCCATATTTGGCATAAGGACCTACAGTTGTACAGATAACTTTAGTCTTACTTACCATTTTATTTAAACTAGAAATATCATTAACATTAGCTATAACAATTGGTATTTCTGGATTTAGTTCTTTAATTATTGATTTTAGTTTATCGTTACTTCTTCCAGCAATAGCCCATTTTAAATTTTTGTTAATTCCATATTTTTTATATAAATATTCTGACACTAACTTTCCGGTGAACCCTGAAGCTCCCCAAACTATTATATCATAAACTTTACTATTCATAATATCTTTTTAAATTATTTATTGAAATAATAAATCAAAAATAAAACTAAATATACCACTAAGTACATTCTATAGTAATTTCTAATTTTTATGTATTCTTTATTTTTTGGATATAAATTAAAAAATAGTGCCTTTATCTCTTTAATAAAGAGTGGTTTAATATTTATTCTCCAATCATCGGTTTGATAAACTATTTTTCTAAACTTACTTCTTAAATAAGTACTTGGTATTCCCCAAATGAACAATAAGATAATGTAAATTGACAGATTTATAATTTTTCTATTACTGGATATATCATAATACCAAACAAAATTCCGATAATCACAATCATCAGAACATAAAGATATTGTTTGTAATATTGCTTTTTCATTATATAAATTTAAATATAATTTTATTTTTAATTGAGTTATATATATTTGCAAAAGTAAATTTAATTTTTGATGAAAAAAAAACCTGATAACGTAGCTGATAATCCAAACATCCTCCCATATGCCTCAAATGTAGGTGCACCCTCCATTAAGCCAGACGATGTAAGTACATGGAAATCAGAAAAGGTTTTAAAGACTAATAAGTTTTTTGAAGCAAAGTTTAATGAAATTAAAGATGAATATAAAAAGCTTATTGAAAATTATGAGTGGAATAAATTGGTTTATTCATCAAACTTTAAGTTCGAACCAAATGTGGGTAGTATATATTTTTTATATCAAAACAATGACGAGAGTCTTTTCCTTTCCATTATTGAACCTGCTATGTGGAATAAAACTTTTATAGGAGCATTCAAACTTGACTCTGAGAATAAATGGATAAAAGTTGAGAAATTGTAAAGCGGATCCTCCGTAATATATTACTAAAAACTTTATTAAAAACCTTAATTCTATAACAAAACAACTAAAGTAGTATTGATATTTTTGTTATATTTATAACAATAATTAATATAAATGTTATAAATGAAAGATATTTTAGTTTTAGGAATGGGTAAAGTAGGTTCACTTGTAGGAACTTTACTTTCAAAAAATTTTAATGTTAAGGGTTTAGACCAAAATGATCCTCACTACAATTATGAACTTCCATTTGAAACCATCAAAGCTGATGTTTCAAATATAGAAACTATGAAATTAATAATGAA
>MDTC01135200.1_pt1 | contig 13409 bp, 15 predicted proteins | sample 811181 | NCBI WGS metagenome assembly MDTC01 (sample SAMN05326644, study PRJNA326480) | marine metagenome | isolation source: seawater | place: Pacific Ocean: North | collected 2011
AGATAAGTTTTTAACTGGTCGAATTCGACCTGTTTAAGCACTTATCAAAATGCTCGCGCAATTTTACCCAACGACGCATGTTACGCCGAACTTGGGCACGCTCCTGCTCCCGCTCCGTTAGGGGTTTCTTTTCATTCTCTTTAATCATCTTCTCTTTTAATCGTTATGAAACTTTCATTATGACTTTATCAATATGAAACTTTCATTATGACTTTATCAATATGAAACTTTCATTATGCGATTTTACTTATATGAAGTTCAATAGCCATTGCAGCTATACTACTAATATTATCGCGTCCTGAGGAAAATTTTTCATGCAAAAAGAAGAAGCAGAAAAAATACAGAAAGCGGCGGAAGCTGCGTGCTACGACGCGATGTTTGAGGTTCATCGAATGGCCCGCAAGTATAATACAAATGTGGTAATTGAAGTGGGCGGCGTCACTGTCGAAACTCAGCCTCTCGCTGACGCAGAACTGAAAGCTCGCCAAGCCAAAATTAGAAAAGGCCCTTAAAAATAAGCTTAATTACGATCTCTGTCTCACTGTTAAGCTTAATTCTGATCAAGATACCCACCTTTACTATGGAGCATCGAGAAAAAAATAATGGATAGCATACAGGTCATTGTAATTGTATTGAGTATCACAACGCTGTTAATTGGATACGTGGGTACAGCTTACGTTTTAAGTAGAAAGCCAAAGGAAAAGTAATGATCTGGCTGGCTGTTTTCTTAGCGTTTACACATGTTGTCATGTTGAGTGCGTTTGGTTTTTATGTGATTCACTGTGCCGCCAAAAATGAATCATGAGTATCTAACTCGTTAGCTTTGTTCCCTAAAAAATTTGAAAATAGCGCTGGCTCAGCGCGGATTTCAGTGTGAAAACTGGAGACCGTTAGCAATTATTTTGAAAATGACACTGGCTCAGCGTGAATTTTAGGGACAATAAGCGGTAACCGTTACCACTTATTGAAAAGTAGCGCTGCCCTCAACGTGGATTTCAGGGTGAAACCTGGAGACCGTTAGCAATTATTTTGAAAATGACACTGGCTAAACGTGAATTTTAGGGACAATAAGTGATAACCGTTACCACTTATTTGAAAATGAAATCATCTCAACAGCCATTGACACTTTTGCATTAAAAGGATGAACAGCTCTTTCTCGAAAGGCTGATACTTATCTTCTATGTCTACTATTTTCACATTGTAAAAAAAATCGCTGCCATAGTATTTAACCAACATTTCTAAGTGTATTTTATCAAATATTATGATCTGTTCTGCCCACTCAATCATCCTTTTAACGTTCTTATCCAAATGCCCTTTATCTTTAGCTATCGACGCTGAGCGACAATCTAAATGAGCATTAGCATTTTGAAACAAGCTTTCCGCCGTTTGACTCCGATGACCACTTCCGCAAGGTTTTTATCTTAGCTTTACGTTCATCTTCCATATACAACCTTCCCTTTTATTAGCCATATAACACGAATTCTGAAGTCCAGCCCAAGGAGCGATTCACGTTGAAATATCCCAAAGGGCATTATTTTGCATGGTGTAGGTATTTAGGATGGAGGACACAGGGGATTTTAAATCCCTCCTGTCTACACTAAAAAATATCAGGATAACGATACACAAAGAAAAAAGAACCCAGCACAAAAAGGACGAGGCCCGAGACGATCAGATAAGGTAGCGCTGAAGGCCAGAAAAAGTAACTCGCAACTAGGCCAATAGCAAGTAGAAAGGTAACGATGAAAAACTTAATCAATATGTCTGCTTCCTATTCTACGATCCTGCTCTTCTATCAGCAGTTCAACTGCTGTTCTCAGAGTGACAACAACATCATCATGCCCGACAATGAACGTAGACTCAGTTGGATGCTGAAGCGCGAGCAAATTGCTCAACATCACTTCTGCCTGTTCAATTTTATCATTCATCGCCGCGTTAACTGTTCAATAATCACTCTATTAAAATAATAGTAAAAGTCAAAAATATCACCTGAACAGAAGAACAGAGTTTCAATAAATTTTTTGCGTGGATTCCAGGCTGAAATATGAAAAAGAGAGTGTGTCAGGCCAAGTACAACAAGGCCTCAATAAATACCTACTTTAATGTTACAAAATAATAGCAAAGTCTTTTATAAACAATAACTTGACTTGCGCAATCGAATCATTATTCTAATTCTCATGTTGAGTGTTATGACGCTCAGTTTCCCGAACTTTTTTATTCCACTATGTGTGAGTGGAATGAGAAAATAAGGATGGTTTTAACGTGCTCATCCGTAGAGCACGTAGCTTCATGCAAAGCTTGTCTCGTCGCCAAGCCAAGCTGCGTCATTATTTAACACCTCCCCTCCTCTTTTGTGTGAGAGAAAGGGACTGTACACTCGGCAAAATCAGCCCTTCTTCTCGTGTGTGGGGGAAGGGCTGTAATTTCTTCTCGTATATACTTTGAGCCTTACTAATGTGGCCCTAAGAATCTGTCACCATTGAAGTGAATCATATGCGCGGGATTATCCGCAATCCACACTTCTGTCTCCCATGCAATATCAGCCACATGTTTTCTAAATACCTTCCTATCAGGAAATGCTGATACGTACACAGGGCCTGCATTACAATTAGAAAGCATCCCCTGTAAATGAGACCACCTCAGCTCACTCACAGGCCCATGGGTAGTCACAGCCTCGATAAGAAATAACCAGTTACGCTTTTCATCATAGACAACGATATCGGGAAGCTTATCGTGCGACATCGGAGGGATACCAAGCTGTTCTAGGTACTCGGTTTCTAAAACCATAAGCTTCCCCCCTTCGTTTCCCCGACTACTCGCTGTATCACCGATGTAAAGTACACGCCCTCCTTCACCGATAAACTCAGGACAAAATTTATGAATAATGTCTGCATGAAGTTGATTGTGCGCACCAGGTGACAACTTAATTACGCTACCATTTGGAAGCGTAATTGGTATTTGAGATTTTTTTAGATTTCTTTTTGATTGCTGAATCAGCTTTGTTAGCTGGCCCAGGCAAACCTTTACCAGCTCAGCCCAATCATCGGATGGATAGCGCCGAAGTAAATCAATAACAGGTTGGTTAAGGGAGTAGTTATTGTATTGGCTATTAGTCGGCCTCTCGCGGTCATCCCTATTACGCAATATTAAACCAGCCTGTTCAAATTGATGTAACGTCTGACGTCGGATTGTTTCTCGTGAATTAGGTTTATAGTCCTTTCCATAACAACGACGAATAAAGTCCATTATTTCATTAGTTGTCAACAGGGGCGCACGCGCCTCTCCCCAAACAGAGTCGGGCGTAACCGCGCAGAGCGCCAAAAGCACCCAAGCAGAACGGTCATTGGTACGGGCTGCGTCCATACCTAGCGATGTCAGTATCTCTTTGGCTTCTTCTAATTTTTTATTTCGTAAATCCATACATACTCCTTATCCTTTTGAAGGCAATCACTAGATTACCATCTAGTGCAGGTTTTTAATTTTCCCTCTGCGGCTTTTCTGCGATAATTTCACCCTGAAATCCACGCCCATTTTATTTTAAAGAAGTGCCATGCCTGAATCAGCCCTAAGAATAACCGAAGATCTAAACCTGGAAGCTGACAGAATTCGGGCTATTGCTAACACAAAAATTGACGAGAAAAAGCGCGGTAAACTAGGACAGTTTATGTCCTCATTTAGCGTTTCCTCTCTGCTAGCCAGCATGTTCGAAGGCTTCAGTCCCGAAGAAAAGCTATTAGATGCCGGAGCCGGAGTAGGCTCACTAACATCAGCAGTCGTCAACGAAGCGATGAGGACTGACTGCAAACGTTTAGAAGGTACATGCTACGAGATATCGGAAGAGTTACACCCTTACCTCGAAGAAAACCTGGCAATATGCTCTGAGCGCGCCCCTTATAATAATCTGGGTTTCAGAGCCGAAATTTTCAAAAAAGACTTTATTGCCTCTTCTGTTACCAATTTAAAAAGCCCGACAATAAAACGCTACTCTAAGGCCATACTTAACCCTCCATATTTGAAAATTGGTGCAAAAAGCGAGGAGAGAGCCTTACTGCGCAGTGTGGAAATAGAAACAGGCAATCTCTACTCCGCATTCGTTGCTCTGGCAATTAAGCAACTTGAACAAGGCGGCGAGCTGGTTGCGATTACGCCCAGGTCTTTTTGTAACGGGCCATACTTTAATGATTTCAGAAAGCTTATTCTCAACGAATGCTCACTAAACAAGCTTCATGTATTTCACAGCCGAAAGTCCGCGTTCAAAGTAGACAAAGTGCTTCAGGAAAATGTTATATACCACCTAACCAAAGGTGAGCCGCAAAGAGAAATGGTAACGATAGTCTCTAGCAGTTGCGCAGAAGACCCATCACCTGTTGAGTATCAACTCCCCTTTGAGGAAGTTGTACAGCCTCGCAATCCTCATCGATTCATTCATATCATTACCAACGAAGAAGAAAGAGAAATAGCCAATAAGGCTGGAAACCTTCCTTGTGGTCTTGAAGACCTAGGCATTCAAGCATCAACAGGTAAAGTGGTAGACTTCCGTACTAGGGAGAATCTTTCTCAGGAATACGTACCAGGCTCAGTCCCCCTCATATTTCCCCAGCACATGAGAAACGGTGTGCTCACATGGCCTCTGCCTGAGGGAAAGAAGCCGAACGCGCTTTTACATAATGAGAAAACTGAAAGCTTAATGGTGCCAAATGGCACGTATGTTTTAACTCGAAGATTGACAGCAAAAGAAGAGCGTAGGCGGATAGCAGCTTCGCTATATACACCAGACACTGCAGATGTTCCTGTCGTTGGCTTTGAAAATAAAACTAACTATTTCCACGCCAACGGGGAGCCTTTAGAAGAAAACCTCGCCAGAGGCCTATGGCTGTTTCTGAACAGCACTATTGTTGACCTATACTTTCGACAACTAAACGGCCACACTCAAGTCAACGCTACAGACCTCAGAAGTTTACGTTACCCCACTGCTGAGATGCTTATTGAACTCGCTCGTGAGTCAGATACTCTACAGTTAGAACAAAGTGTTATAGATGCTATTGTGAATCGTGTCATTTTTAATGATCGGTAACCAATAACACTTTGACTCACCTATAACAGAGCAACAATATGAAAACATATGACGACTACCTAAAAGAAGTAACTGTCATGTTGAAGGCGGGCCACAATCGTTCAGACATTCTTAAAGTGTTAAAAACAACCTATCTCTTTAATCAAGATGATGACGTCACAGATAGCGAACTTAGTCGTCTCATTTATGATATTGAGAACACTAAAAAGTTAGAGCACCTATTTATGTGAAATTTAGCACTCATTCGCTATTTGAACGAGGTATGGCTAAAGTTACATAGTGCAAAAAGATACTGACGCATAAGTGACTCTCACGTTGTCAGGTCATGCACCTAGTCGCAAGGAGGCGAGTGGTAGTATAAAGTATCAACCGGAGAAGAAATGAGTTATGCCAAGTAGAACTAAGCTAAAGCACATTTTCGTTTTTGCTGTCGCGCTAGCACTGTTCGGCGTTTTCCCAATGGCTTTGATGCACGTACTGACTAACCTCATCGACATCACGTTAATTAAGAGCGACGCATTGTATGCACTACTAATAATATCGCCAATGGCGTGCTGCACTGCAGGGATCGCGATAGCGATGCTTCACGTTGCAAAACATCCTGAGCTTTTATAACGGAGAAGATTGAGTATGTTTATTGAAGAACTGATATTTTTATTTCCCATGGGGATCATGGTGTTTGGCTCGATGTATATCGCGAAGAACTACGAACGCAAAAATAAGTGATACAGATATATTCATCGTTGCGATTTATCTCCCCAAACGACAGGTTCGTATCAGAAAAAAAGGGGCTAACAGCCCCTTTGCTTAAGCATATTCATGCTGTAATTCTATTTTCTTTTTGTTTTACTGCTATTCTTTACAAATGAAAATTCGTACTTACCGAACTTCACATTCATTTCGAAATTACAGTTAAACTTTATTTTTTTTGTTAAAATCAAAGTTTTATGTCCTCATAATTAGTAAACTAAACTAAGACGTAACGGAAGCACGAGACTTACCGATAGGAATACGTCCACATATTTGCTTATTATGAGAGATGTGTTATAATCAAATTGATGAATTAAGACTATACGCTTCTCTCATGAAGCGATTTGCATTTCGAAATCCTCTCCTACGGGGATTTCGGAAGCAATAAACTATTAACCTACCCTATAAAAACCTCCTTTCATATCAAAGCAATATATACCTTAAGTATAGCACAAATTTTATAAAAATCAAGCGCAAAATAAAGTTATTTAAATTTTATCACGCGCAAATCCAAGAAAGCAATATTATTATATCTGGTCGTACCAGTTTAGTGTAGCGATATTGAGCAGAGATGGCAAAATTCACGTTATAGAACTAATCAAACTCAGTCTCTGCCAGCATGCATTTTACCTCGCCAACCATCCCGCAAAGTTCTACTTTCAACTAAGCCTAAGGGTTGGGTAATGCACGAAACAAAAACACGTATCGCTAACCCCGTACTCTTCGCATGTTCTTTTTGATGAACGAAGACTTTTTCAATCCCATAGGATTGTTAAAATTGCAGAATCGCGAAGACAGCAAGTGATTTTCAATGCCAAAGCATTGCTAAAATTGCGCAGCAACAAGAAGCAAACTGACTATCACGAAGTGATAAACCACAGTCAGTGCAGCGCCTGTTTGAGCATCCACAGCGACCAAAAAATCCTGGTGAATTCACGGCATGGTTTCTGCCGCCCAGTTTTTTTGGAGAGCGTCGTGGATGCGAGTAACGCCCACAAAGTGGGTGAGCATCAGCGAATTTTTGCCTCGCAAAAACGTGGGGGAGCCGACAGAAACATCGACGCCCCAGCGAGCGTCAGCGTTCGATGAGCAGCCCCAGCTGCGTTTTTTGGCGGGGGTGAAACCCCCACCCGAAGGTGATACTTGTAGCGCCGAGCAACCTGTTTTTGAAGCTGTGGTGACTAGCTCGTTCGAAGATGTTGCAGACATCGCACCGAACAGCAGTCAGCACGCGAAAAAGCGGGTTGCTCGGAGGTGCGATAGCACCGTAGGGTGGCATTTCGTGGATTTTCAGGCCGTAGGTGCGTCCAGCACCGGAAGGTTGAAAACCCGAAATCTAAAGGCGTTTGGAGGCGTCCAGCCGGAAAAGGCCGTCACAATGCCTGACTACAACTCGAAAACGTGGAGGGTTGTAGTTAGGCATTGCTCGCTTTGTTCCTAGTTATTTGCAAGGCAAATGACCAGGAACAAAGTGGTATGAGAGATGAGCCAGCGTCGAAGCGAAGCTTCGATGATGTGAAGAACGCCCAAAAAGATGCGGGTGAATGGAATGAAAACCAAGTCCTTTTTGGTATAGCAAAATTTGGGTGGTTGAGCATGACTCAACTCGCCAAGTTTTGTGATGCGTCGCATGGTTCAATGCGGCACATTGCTAGACGATTGGAGCAGACCAAATATATTTGGTCTGAGCCATTAGATAACTCACCGAACGTTCGGTGCTATGCACTGACACGCAAAGGCACTGCCAGAGTAAAGTCAGTATTTACAAATACTGACTTTAAGAAGGTCGAAACATATTCCCAATGTCGCGGATTTTTGAGCCAGTTCGAACACCATTATCACCGTCATTTAAGTAATGAGTTTTTGATTGATTTGGTGACAGACAATATCAATTTTCAAAATTACCACATCACACACTATTTGCCTGAGCATGAGGTACAGGCCAGAAAGAACGATATCAATACTATGATTCAGTGTGTACCCGATGCACTAGCATTAAGCGATGACAATCGCTTAATCGCAATCGAGATTGAAAACACATTGCGTGGTAAATCGAGACACGGAACTAATTTAACGCATTGGATTGAAGTGGTGGCTGAAAAGATTGAGAACCAAGGCGGTGCATCAGATTCACTTCGCGGCCTGTTCGGTAATCTGGAGAACCCAGATTACGAAGACGTTGATCAGGTGTTTGTTTGCGCCAGTGAGCAGATATTCAGGAACGTTTGGAACAAGGTGCAGCGCATCTTGTTAAAAACGGACTGTTTATCAGCAGGTGACAATATTTCGTATTTTGTGGTCGATGGGAAGCGTTGGCACAACATCTTTGAAAACCATGAATTGCTGTCACATTCCGATCCAGACGTGGCTGAACGAGTCAGCGCTGGCGCTGACCGATTTACATTCCCCAAAGCCAAGCGAATGCAGGTCGTAAACGAGCTGTATTCGTTAAATCTCTCCAGAAAAGCGGTGGCACAACGTCACAATATTTCAGTGTCCACATTGGACAGATGGAAGCGTGAATTCCACGCGGTTTAATAGTGCTTTTTTACACTATAGTGTCGTTTTTTCGACAGTATAGTGTTTATTCGCACTATTACAGAGACCACAAAAAAACCGCATTTACAGCCTAATTTCATTTTAAGTTAATGTGGTATTATGGTATTTTATACCACATTACCACATTAAATAATTGCGCGGAAAATGGCTTTAACTCATATCCACTCCACAACAGCTAAACAAGCACATCAAGAATTACTCACAGCCCTTGGCAGCGAGAACAACCCAGCCCAATGGCTTGTATTTATGAACACAGCTAAAGCTCATTTACCGTTCCTTTTTAAAAATGGTAGGCCAACGAAAAAGCAAATCGAGAATTCCATTATCGGTCAACTGGGTTTTAGCTCATGGTCTGAAATGGTTAAGGCTGACCAGAATAAACAAGGTTTAGCTTGGTCATGGAGTTCTTGGAAGAAATGGTCGAAAGCATTCAAGGTTGTGAATGAGTATGCGTATTTGGCTGAAATGAATATCACTGCTAATGCTGTGATGAAATTTAAATCTACATTTAAAGATGACTTTCCAGCTTCAGCAGAAGCATTAGAGCAAGCCAAGGCAGAGACAAAGGCGCGTAAAGAAAAAGAAGAAGCGGAAAAAGTCTCAAATTTGAAAGCGCGTGTCTCAGAACTGGAGCAACAACTGGTTGCGGCCAGTGCGAAACTTGAAGTGCTAGAGAAGCAATCCAACGAATTCACATCACAGCAGCGTCAGCTTGTTGAGCTGCAATCTCAACAATCAAAAGTAGTGAGTGAAAATGAATCTCTAGTTAAGAAAAACAACGAACTTAGCAGTACATTAAAAGCGCTAAAGAGCATGTCCAGATGGGATCACTTGAAAGCTTTCCTATCAAGTAGGACTCAATAGAAACTTGATAATATAAACTACCTAAGTAAACTACAGTTATTTACCTAAGTAATTAACAGGTGCGGTATGGCAAAATTTATAACAGTTTGGTCATCGAAAGGCGGAGTTGCCAAGACGACAACAGCTTTGCTGTTGAGTGCATTTTATGACAGCCAAAATAAGAAAGTGCTTTTATATGATGCAGATGAACAACGCAGCGCTTTCAAAACAGTCACTAAATCTGATCAGTATCAGTTTGATACAACCACAGATTTAGAGAGTTTAGATACATCACAATATGATTACGTGATATCTGACATTCCACCACGATTAATGCTGCTGTCTAAGCGGCAACGGCAAACGGTAAGAGGCAGTGATGTGATCGTAGTGCCACAGAGTCCTGGTCGTCTCGATTATGAGTCAGTGAAATCAATGGATGATGAACTTAAAAATGTACCAGTGATTCATTTGCTCACAAAAGTAGATGGCCGTTCTGCCAATGACAAACGAATTGCTTCTGGTTTTGCAAAGGATTGGCTAAAAATGGGCTTACTTGAAGTGTATAAGAATGTTGTGAATGAAAGCGTAAATCTCTTTTCAAAGAACGCATCAAAATACAGCAACGTTTCTAGAGCAAGAAAAGAAGTTAGAGCTATTGCACAGCTCGTTGAAAAGAAAATGAGGAATTGAGATGAGTTGGGATGAAGAAATCAACGAAACCGACAATGGCTCACATGATGTTGAGAAAGCGGCTAACCGAAAAATAAAACCACGATTTAGCGTTAACTTAAGTGATAGTGATTATGATGAAGTAAAAGAATATGCTGAATCTATTAGCATGTCTGCGAGTGCATTAGCACGAATGTTGTTACTGAAAGAAGTAAAACACAACCCAAAAAATTAATTACCTAGGTAAACTACAGTAAACTACTTAAGTAAACTTTAAAGTAAATGTGAGATTTCTGTGGTTGTCGTCAGAAAAATGAAAGCAAAGCGTGTGGACAATGTGAATTTTCGCTTCGCTCACCGCGTGTACAAGCCATGGACAGCACTTCGTGACTGACACACAGCTTGTACACGCTAATTCTACATTGACGCACACAACAACAATAATAAACTCTCATAGGAGTTGTTTGATTAAAAATGAAAAACAGCGCCCTAACGGGCGCGAAACGGATGTCGGGCTAAAGCCCTCCGCAATGCCTAAAAAATAAGAAAGGAACCAGCTAAAGCTGGTGAGCTATTTTTGACTCACAGCGTGGTTATCTGATGTACACCGTAATACCGCTTTTTTCGAAGGTAAAAGATGCTTGTAATTCTTTCTTACTGTTTGCTCTTTAACACCTGAAATTCGCTCTACTCCAACAGCAGTTACTTTCTTGTTTTGCTTCTGCAATAGCTTAATAGCAGCCTTTATCTTCTCTTCTGAAGTGGATTTGCGTTGCTGATTAGTCTTGTACGCGGCTAAAACTTGTTTGTCGTGCAGCTCCAGTTGTGAATTTTGCGTAGCGTCACGTCCTCGCTTCACTTTGCCGCCAGTGCCTGTGTAATGACTCCATGTCCAACGGCCAACGGACTTGGCCGTATGTTGCAATGAGTTGTACGGCAGCTGGTTGTTAAACGTGTTCAAGGCTTCAGCCTTGTTCAGAAGCGTTTTAATCCACTGTGCCAATGTCATGTCTTCGCGTGCGTTCGCAACGCGAGGATAAGCCCAGTAGCGAAGCTCATCAAATAGGATGCAATGGCGGCTAGTACCGTCATGCTCTCTTTTTTTGAGTTTAGGCAATGTGGACAAGTCCACGTATTCCTCAAGCTCGGCCAGTGAATACGCTTCGATACGAGGTTTCCAAACACGCCAGTGCTCAGATAGTGGGTTTTTGGAAACGAGACCAACGTAGTTGATGTCAGCTTTGAGCTTGAGCGACAGCGCACGCTCGATGGCAGCGGCGTATTTCTGCGGTTTTAATCTCGCCGCGTCAGTGGTTGGCACTGGGCAGTCCAGCATGTACACGTAGTGTGCATGACCGTTCTTAGGATTAATAATAACCCAGTTGGGTGCTGGCGCATCGCAGTCATACCAGTGATGCGATGCCTGGTCTTTATCTATATCAAAGACTAAGCAGCGGATCAGGCCATCAGGATTGTGCTGTATGGTTTTAAATGGCAGCGATTTATCTCGCCTAACTCTAAATAATCCATGTTGCTCAAAGTCATTAGTCACAAATGGGTGATATGGCAAGTCGTCATAGTAGAGCTGTTCGGCAGAACAGCCAAAAGACATTAGCAGTTGCTTGGGTGTGTTACGGATGTAATCCGCATTAACTGTTTGTGACATTTCCCTGTATCCAGCTCATTTTTACTGAATACAAGGTTGCAAATGATTTGTTTTTCATTAATATTGACCTTGTATCTAATACAACACTTAAGCTCCTTATCAAGTTTGGCGACTGAGAGGAGCTTTTGTGTATCTGGCGTTCAGAAAAATTTCCTGAACCGCATTTGAGTGTAGCGGATCGATGCCGTATCGATCAACAGGTTTATTACACTTATAAAAACAGGCGTTTCGCAACGAAATCAGCCTGTAACGCCAAAATCGACCTAATGGCGCATAACGTATTTTATGTTAAACCTCTTTTCTCACTTTTTCTTCCCCTCTGTTGAGCCTATTTAGCTACGCTTGCTACGCAAAATGCGTGGTTAGTTCCAAAATCGAACGAACCACCTTGTTTTTGCAATTCTCGTCTATCATCATAAAACAAACACCGTGCAAATCGATTAAGTGATTAGGCCGAAGATGCCCCTCGATGATGCTTTATTTTCTCTATGCCATTGCGGCCTTGGGGCCTTGGCTATTGCGGCAGCATTAACGTATCCGTTGGTTCTCAGAAACAATGAACAGCAGAGCAAGTGATAGCGCGTTTTTAATTATAGCGAATTCGCTATAATTAAAATCATAAAGACCTGAAGGAGGAGACAATGATGAGTCTTCAAGCGCTGTGGGATTTTGTTTCCCCTCTTCAACCAATGATAGATTTGGCTGTAGTCATCGGCGCAGGAGTGGTTTACGTTTATCGTCACCCAGACAAGCTATGACCGCATTTCAGCTCGCGCTATTCGTCTTATCCATTGTTGCAGGCTTGGCGGTATGGCTTTTACCCCGTCTTATCGATGCAATATTTAAAGAGAGCAGAGAGTAATGTGCAAAAAGTTCACCTTGCCTCTGAGCTTGCATTTTAGCGAACGGCCAGGGGAGGGTGTGTGACATGTCACACACTTTGTCACTTATTTGCATAACAACATATTTTAAAAAAAGGGCGAACAACGTGAGTGTTTACGCAATCGTGGGTTATACAATTTTAGCGACAGTTATACTTGGTATCTTCCTTTGGGGAAGATACCTGCAAAGAAACGCCTGAATTCGCCACTACATGCGGTATTTATGCAACAGCCTATTGCACAATTGCAAACGTTACGGCAAAGGTGTGCGACATGTGAAACACCTGATGAGGAGATAAGATGGCGTTGTATATCATTGTTGCTATTTCACTGACTATTGTTGCCGTAGTGACTCTCACTGCCCATATATCGTATAGACAGTTCCAAAACCGGAAGAGGCCTCAAGAAAAGAACAAATAAATTCCACTATTGAGTGTAAATAAAAAGCAATATGCAATAAGTGCATAATGCTCCTTTGCGCCCATAGTGAGATGAGGCTGTACGTCTCCTACACCTTACGTTGCGTTTGCGCTTTCAGTCATTAAACTCATAGACAGTTCGCCACATAAAGGATATGCCGATTATGCAAGATCTGCTCTGGTTCATTCCCGCCGCGATACTCACTGCGGCCATCGCATACGTTTTTGTGAAACAGCGACGCAACAAGTAAGTGAGCACAAGAGTTGTTGTATTTTGTGCAACAACTGGGGTCAAGCAGACAAACTAAGTGCCTGAATATCATTCATAAATAAGCCCTCGTAAAAGGAAGAATTAAGGAAGCATGATGACCTCACTACTCCCATTACTCGCCATCGTTGCAGCGGTAATTCTGGTGCTTAGTGTCACTTACTTGGCAATGAAAAGACGTAACAGATAAGTTTTTAACTGGTCGAATTCGACCTGTTTAAGCACTTATCAAAATGCTCGCGCAATTTTACCCAACGACGCATGTTACGCCGAACTTGGGCAC
>MDTC01245627.1_pt1 | contig 13406 bp, 18 predicted proteins | sample 811181 | NCBI WGS metagenome assembly MDTC01 (sample SAMN05326644, study PRJNA326480) | marine metagenome | isolation source: seawater | place: Pacific Ocean: North | collected 2011
ATACTGAATAAAAAAGTAAAAAGTCTTGTTTACTTTTTCAATATATAATATTGCATTTTTATTTTTTTGAAGACATATAAAAATGAGGGAAATAATAACTTTTAGAGCGTCAAGTTCGTCGGAACCTATTATTGAAAAAACCATATCTACAGAAGAACTTTTGGAAGGAAAAAAGTTGTGCTCTATTTGTTATGATTACAAAGATAGTGTAATCGATTGGAATTGCAAACGCGGTTGCATATATGAATTTTGTAAAGATTGTAAACAAGAGATTTCATCGTGTCCAATATGCAAAGAACCTTATGGTTCGTACAAAGATAGTAGTGATATTCCTGAAGATCTTCAACTTTTTGTATCTTCTAACTATTCAATAGACCCTAGACCGAATTTCCCTAACAAAATAACAATCGGAACTCAAACATTTTACATGAGTGATCAAGATTATAAGCCTAAGAATATATCTCTTTCGGAAAAAGAAAGTTTAGGTCCTATATGGACAAAAATTATACTAGGTAATCACACCGCTTATGACTCATTGACAAAATTGGGTACAGGAAAAGGTTTAAAACTTGATGTATACGAAGAATGGAACGATGAACTCGAGACCGGAAGTTTCAAGATTGGAATCACAAAACTAAGTCAGGAACATAAAGTTAATATTGAAAGATCACACTCGTTCAAAGGAAATGACCAAGAAAAGAGTATTTATATGGCATACGAAAATTCGGGTAGCCCGTCTCCATCATCTTCACGAAAAAGAAAGGCAGACGAACCACCCCCTGTTATACAAACTACTCAATTATTAAAGAGAAGCGATCTAACAGGACCTAGAACTCTTTCATTTTAAATTTATTTTAAATTTATAAGTAAAAAATTAAAATTTGGTAAACATAAATGAAAGATATAGTTGAGTTTTATAATATTGTTTCACCTCTTGTGTTGCCCGAACGGTTTTGTTTGGATACGGATTTAATAACAACCGATAAAGTACATCCTTCTTGTCCAACAAATCCTAAAAAGAGCAAAATTGTTGCAGGAATAAAAAGACATGAAGGAAAATTGGAACCTTTTTTAACAAAAGACTATAAAAAACCTTTTGATATTAACAATTTAATAATATTTTTAATGCTATTTTTAATTGTAATATATACTCTTAACAAAAAATAAAATTAACAATTTTTTATTTAAAAACTAATACTTATTTTTCTGATACTAAGACCAAAACGGCGTTAAACTGTGTTCTATCATATGGAGGGAAAAACCATCAAGTATGAGGATACAATGGTAAAGGTGGTAGTTGAGGAGGTGCACCTAAAGGAAGAACCGGAGGAGCTGGTGGTGATGTGCACGCATCTATACACGCACACACTTGGTCTATACCATCTGTACACTGACCATTTCCTTTTCCCATAGTGTCAGGTATCCCTGGGCATACTTGATTTATCGTAGAACCTCCTATGTAGTACATACAAGAGTTATCAAAACCAGAATAACTGCCATCTCCTCTATCTATACAAATTCCTTTTTGACATCCAGGAGGAGGTGAGGGGGAGGGAGGTGGAGATGGAGGTGGAGGAGAAGGAGGAGGAGAAGGAGGTGGAGAAGGTGGAGGTGGTGATGGAGGTGGTGGCGATGGTGGTTGGTAGTATCGATGACCACAGTCTGTACAATCTGTACCGAGCTCACAATATGAATGTTCTGATCCAGGACCACCGTCATCACAAGAATTATCATTTGCTCTTTCTGGACAAGTATTTAAACATTTTAAATAATAATCGTTATACGTTACAGAAATTTCATTTATATAACGACCGTCTAAAATTACTTCATAAGTTCTAAAACGTTCCAAAACTATATTTGGTGAAAATTGGTAACCAGAACCTACACAAAAACTTGTGTCATTTACTTTTACAGTTACGCCCGTATAGTTGCGAAAGTTATCGGTTCCAAATAAAGTGTTACAGTCTATGTCTTGAAAAAGTGGAATATATTTGTAGCTCTTGTAAATATTTTCTTCAATTTTTACGTCTTTTGTAAAATTTACAGTAGTTTGAAAATTATTTAAATAATAGTTCGAACTGGGAATGTTTTCTTCGTAGTATTGTATATAATAGTTATTAAAACTTCCTAAAAGATAATTCTTTAAAAATCCAGTGCCTGTTCCTATGCAAACATCATTCGTCCTTGAAGAAACAATTTTTATATTAGAAGTATTTGATATTCCAAGGTTATTACAGTATATGTTATCAACACTTGGAAAGTATTTGTAACTTCTTTTTTGATCTCCTACAGAAACGTCGGGGCTAAATATAAGAAAAGTTATTTGTTGTAAAAAATAAACGTGGTGTAACATTTATTAAGATTTCTAATATAATTTATGCAGGATCAAACACGAATCGAGAGAGAATCAATCCTCGGCGCAGTTGACCTAACGACGATGACCTTTGGTATCCATGACGGTAAAATTCAAAAAAGAAAGGCACCGATTGCCAAAAAAAAGTGCGACAACTGTTTGCGGTTTTTCAACGTTCCATCTTCTCGGCAATTTTGCAAAGATAAGACATGTGAGGGGATTTTAGAACTTGTTGCAAAGGAAAAAAAAGAGCCGACAAGAAAAGCACCAAAGTCCGACAAGCACTGCGAAAAATGTTGTTCGTGGTATTTGCAAGTTCCTTGTGCCACCAAAAAGTGCAAGTGTGGTCATACACTTTCCAAAATTCTTTGGCCTATTGCAACTGGTAAATATGTAAATGACAGTGGAATCGATCTTTTTATTGATTCTATAGATTAATTATTTACCGTTTGAATGTTATAAAATATATTTTTTTGTTTAAAAAATGAGAGATTTGATTTGGGAAAATCTTGTCGTGTGTATAAATGAATTTGAAAACAATGGAGTTAGTTCTTCCTATATCGAAAAAAAACACAAGCGCTTCATAAACAAGTTAAATATTTGTGGGAAAAATAAATACAAGACTCTTAGAATAATGGAAAACTATATTCGAGCACCGGATGAAAAAATGGCTAAAGTAGTATTTGTGAATACACTTAACAAGTTATCAATAGGGTCTAGTTTAATTTCTCAATACTCGCCAAGTATGAGTTAAATACTTATATTTCATTTTTATACATTTCCGCCAGTTGACTTTTATTCAAAGTTTTTGAATATTGTTTATTTGAAAGCCTTTTCTTAAGTTCTTTTATTGTAAATTCTTGTTCAACTTCAGAAGCATTTAGTATTCCACTATTATGCTTCACAAGTCTAAGTGCCAAATCACTTTTTGTTCCACGTTCTGAAAGATTTTTTTTTTGGAGTTGTTCTTTTAGTTCGGGAACTGTATTATGCTGTTTTAGTTGTGTTACGGGTAGTTCTGGTGGAGGAGGTGGGACCATTTTTGAAGAATTAATATCTGCCATTTTTTTAAAAAAATATAAAAAACTAACTTTGTATAACGAATGAAACATGTAACTTGGGGAGGTATTCAATGTCGTTACGTGATTACCGACGGTAATTTCGTTTATGAAGGAGATGAATACAAGTACTTGATGTACGGTATACACCAAAAATTAATTTACTTAAAATGGAGGAAACTTTTAAAAATGTTTTTTTAGTGACAGATGCTTATGGTTTGAAACCCGCCCAAATGCGCGACCCAAATTCCTTGCCCTGCGTATTGTATTCTTGCATGATGAATTACTGGATTGAGTTTGCTCGCATCTTTGCGTGTATATTTTATATACTTTGAAGTTGCTTTCACGATCTTTATTTTCGGTGAAGGACCATTTTGAGGAACATTTCCTTGATGATCTTTGGCTACAAAAGTCCCCAGGTTGCGGAACGGGCCAGTAGGCATCGTCGTTCAACACAAAGTTTATTGAAGTCTCAGCTACCAATGTGTTTGATCCAACCAGATTGAAAGGGTGAGTCGTACCAGATTTTTACAATTCTACTTCACATACACTGGTATTATAAAACTATGTATATTTACTATTTTTTTATAGGTTTTTATAAACAATGAGTGATGGTGAAAGATTAGTAAAAGAATTATTAAAACATTATGATGCTGAAAGTATACAAAGTATATCATCAATTGCAACTATGATAGATGACATGCGTGAAGATGAACCATGTGTTGTATCAAATGTGTATGAAACTAATATAACAAATAAAACCCACAATAATATTTACTTGAACTCATTTACGAATTCATCAGTAATCGCACAATGTACAGTTTGTATAAAGGATGAATGTCGTTCATGTTCTACAAAAGAAACGGATTGTCCTTTGCATGAGGAATGTAAATCTATAGAGAAATTTATGGAGAAAAACAGTTTGAAATATGAAGATATAAAATTATTTATAGATGAAAAAATTTATCCACAAAATGTAGATATTGAACAGTTTGAAGAATTTATGAAGACTTATTCACTTTTGGAAAAAAACATGTTCAAAATAGAACTTGTTATGACAGGTGGATCCGGATTTGGTAAAGTTGCATTATATACTGCATTAAACCATCTGAACGATGATAAAGATGCAATTGTTTTCTTGTCGGTGTGGAAAAAAAATAAAGATTTTTTGGAAAAGTATTACGAAAAAATAGGTTTTGAAAGTTATAATACAGAGTTTGGGAAAATGAGAATTTTATCTTTGAAAACTTTATTATCCAAATTGAGTACAGAACAGTTTCCTGATTCATTTGTAGAAATATATAACACGTTAGAACCACATAAAATTTTCAAATGTTTGGTGACGTCAAGAAGAAATATGAAACGATCTAGAACTAGTTTTAATTAGTTACAACGTCGATTTTCAATGATTTGGGTTTTTCTTTAAACAATTCTTTGATTCTTTTAGAAACATTTTTATGATAATCTTTCATCAAAGATTCGTCACTTATTTTTTTAAATTTCCAATTTTCATAGTCTAAAAAGGAAGATTTTTTTATGTCAGAGTTCCAGAGGGGGAATCTTCTTGCAGTTCCTGCCCAAAAAGGATCCAACATATCACTATGACCTACATCCATATCCGTTATGTAATTACAGTTTCCTTCGATTATAGGAATATTAAACGCCGGAAGTGGAACTTTTCCATTTAATAGGTTTTCTGCATTGACAACAGTAACATCAAGTTGTGTTTCCACTTCGCTAGTTTCCAACCCAATTAGAGAAAGTTGAGGTAAAGTTATGGGATCGTGTAGCATTGCTTTTTCAATTCTGTCGGATGTTAGGATGTCTATATCCAAAGAAGAGTGTGATAAAAATCCAACTCTTTGAGCACCGATTGCATCTGCTGCTTCTTCTACATCCTTTTTCATAATGGGTGAGACATCATCAAACACTACCATACTCAATTCTTTTTTACATTCGTTTATGATTGTATTGTAGAATTGATATGGTACTGTTCCATATAAACCTGTGGCAAACACAACAGGTGGACCTTTTCCTAGTATTTTTACATTTCTTCCGCTTTCTAGACGTACTGAAGGATTGAAAAAACTCAAGGAAGCAATTGTGATTGAAATCATCTTTTTTTCTGTGAATTAAAAAAATAGATATATTGTTACACACATTAAATAAAAATTTTAGCGTTCATTATATTAATTTTAAAAGGTTAAAACAAATGAGTATATATGGTTGTTACACAACAGTACCACAACGTCTCAATTTTACTAGTGCTCTTTCCTCATTTTTAAGACAGACTTTACAAATACAAACCATTTATATGTCCGTTCCTAACTTGCATAATTATTCTGGTGAAAAATATTACACTCCAAACATTTATAATGAAAAACTAAAGGTTTTAAAAACGCCATACGATTTCGGCCCGGCTACTAAAGTATTGGGTTGTTACAAACATGTTCCGGATGATTCGTATTTGTTTGTAATTGACGACGATATAGAGTATCTTCCAGACTTGTTGGAGACAATGTATTCATATAATGATCCAGTTGTATCTTTCAGTACATGTTCTGCTGCATCACTTGGAGGCATTTGTGGGTTTGAAGGGTATCTTATTAAAAAAAATTATTTGAATGGTATTGAAGACTTTTACAATACTCTTCCCAAAGAGTGTCTTTACGTAGATGATATGTGGTTGGGTCTTTATTTCAATTATACAATGACACCTATTAGATACATAAAATCTTTAAAACACAGTGTGTTTACTCGAGTTCAGTCGTGGAAGTCTACACTTTTTGACAATCATAGTTTGTCTCATAAGACGTTGTCACACACGCAAAAAAACAAGATTTGTTTTGATTTAATTAAAAAATGATTACAACAATATATTTTGCACTTTGCTTTATTGTTTTTGTTGGTATACTGCATTTAGGATGCTTAATGTTTACCATACATTATATTGCGGTAAACCCAGAAAAAGAAGCATGGAGAAGTGTATAGTTAATACAAATATGTTACAACAAACACGTCTTCAAGTAATTCAACCAAATAGAGTTTCTTTTATCCAAATGAGTTTTCATGAGTGTACATGTTTCATACAATTTTTTCCTAGAACAAGGTGCAAATTTGTATTCCGAACATTCGGAAAGAGACTGTGAGACTTTGGGAATAATGTTATACATTGCACAGTTGCTTAATAATGTTTCACTTCCGTTTGGTAAAGAATGACAATGTTGAACAGTCCCTAATACTCCTTGATCTAGCCAATGACCTCTACACATTATATTATTAATGATAGTGTTATCTTTGCTCATTAAAATGTATTTCTTGCGAGGAGAAGAAGAAAGTTTTTTCACATAGTCTATTTTTCTACGGAAACACATGGTACACCTCCATCCGATTGGGATTTGGGTTGCATCATGACATTGTTTGTTTGAACTTGCATGTATTTTTACTATATTTTTGCGTGCGGTTCTTATTGATCCTGTATCATACAAGAACTTGGTTTGAAATGTTTGGAATGTCGTCATTGCTTTCACATCCCATGTTTTCGTAAACGCAAGTCTCCAAAAATTAGAGTAAAACCACATGAGACTGAATTGTACTGTTTGTTCTGGTTTTAAAGTGTTGCAGGATTGACGTAGTATAACTGGGTTGACAAGTTCTTCTAATCTTGGCACAAATATACAATCTTGTGGTTTGGGATTTCTTGATTTTATCATTTCACCCAATATTTTTCGTTTTTCGACTTCCAAGTTTTTCTTGTGGAAGAGCGTTGATGTATTGTAAATAGTTGTAAAATTGACTTTTGGTGTCCATGGATTGTGGTCCATTATTTTTTTCGGTTTCCCGCTCAATGTAACTGCCGATTGGACAATGTCGATTCCCGCGACGTGTGGTAAATACATGTTTACCGCAACTGAAAGTAGATCAAATTCATTGTTAAATACCAAACCTATAAACACAGACTTCATTTTTATTAAAAAAAACAAAACCTTTATAAAAAGTACGCGGCATGATGTTTTGTGATCCAGGTATATATCTTCACAATTATTTCTGTCTGCACTGACATTTGGGCTCAATTGGCACGTTTAAGTGACTTATTGTTCTACTGTCCATTCCTCCGTGTTCTTTTTCTTCAATGACTGTCACGTTCCATGATCGAATGATTTGCATAGTGTGTATGCATGATTTGCGAGAACCATGACACTCAATAGATACCATATTGATACGGCGGTAGCTACCGATACTATTCATGCGTTTCACAAGTTTATGCTCAGCACCTTCGATATCCATTTTAAGAAATACGTGTGCATCAGGTGGCAACGCCAATAACCACTCCGCGACATCGACTGTGTGAACTCGTTTAGCTTGAAAGTTTGCTTGCATTGATGGAATTGCGCCTCCTCGAATAAGTTGTTTCGGATTTTCATAGATGATCGTCCACCCTTTACTGTCACTGACAGCAGCAGGGACCGCTATGTATAGGTCTCGACTTGTTGCGGGTAAAAGTGCTGTTTGTAATGCACGATCAATCAATTCCGATGAGTTGAGCGATGGATCGGGTTTAAGCGCCTCCAAATGAAAATTTAAACAGTTCCACATACATTCGCGTCCAGCATCTTTAGAATTTGGGCAACCGTATTTTTTTGCGTATTTGAGAAGATGTGAGGTTGAGCCGCTACGAGGAAGACAATTTTCTGGCTCTTTGTTTCGTTCACCGTTCAAAAAAGCGCAATAATCTCTTAGAAATGGTTGGACGAGTGGACTTGCTTCAAAAGCTACGGTGGTCCAAAAGGGATGCAACGGTGAACGGAAGTTTTCATATAATGTTAGTGTATTTGCCCAATTGGCTCCTAAATCTATAAACCATGCCATTATTACTTTGATTTTTAAAAAATATGGCAACGCAAACGTGTATGATTCGGTCATACAAAATGTATATAAATAGAAATAATATAAAAATAAAAAATAAGTTTTTTATTCAATATTTTCTGTTTCTATACATGGTTTTTTTTGTGCCACGAGTTTAGAAAGTGTATAAATATTTTTTTGTATGTAATTATGCCCACCTATTTGATGAACACACATAGAATTATTTTTAGCATATGTCCATAACGTATGGTACGTAAAACGATAATAGTCCTGTGGTTTCCCGTTACTTATTTCAAAAAATGGTACTGTCATAATAAGCCAACCACCGGGAGTGAGACTTTTGATCATTGAGCTAAACGCATCATTTGGATTAGTAACATGCTCAAAAACATTTATAGAAATTATAAGTTCATAAGCAGAAGGTCTAAAAATTCCCAAATATTCAATGCCTAAATATATACGCGATGATGGACAAACAGTACTTCTTTCGCACCATTTTTTTTCATTTGTTCGTTTTTTCTCTACAGGTAAATCTTTCGAATATACAAACTCAGTAACAGAATGACATCCTAGATGACTTGCATATGTTGCCATTGACCATTCGAGACAATTTAGACTTTTGGGAATTATTTTCTTGCCCTCTGTAATGGCTTCTTTAATTTGTTTTCCACTGTTTTTAAATATTTTTTCAAAATTTATTTTTTCATAGTTTTTCTCGTACGACAATTGTTTTGCAACAATTTTTTTGTTATATACCGTTAACTTTTCAGGAGTGTATACGATTTTTTCACCACGTTTCATGAGATCTAAAACAAATTGAGAGTCTTGACCACGTTTCATATATTTACGCTGATTAATCATGTTATCTTTTCTTACAGTTACGTGTCCAAAATGTGCATCTTTTTTGAGCGGTGGGAGTTGATTTCTATAGAATGGAATAAGTTCTGATCCAGAAAGTATTTTGTCATTGTATCGATGATAGTCGTGTAAACCAACAGTTGCATTGTTAGAAGTCATTAATGAGACCATACGTTCTACGGCGTATGGCATCATTAAGTCATCTGCATCCAAAAAACTAACAAACTTTTCTTTACAAAATGATGATGCAATATTTCTACATTCGCCCGCATACATAGATTTCGAAAAACATTTTATATTTACTCGGTTATCTTTAGGACATTTATTTGTACCAGATACACAAACCGATATTCTATTTACTTTGTACGTTTGTGTTAGTACACTGTTAATAGATTCATTTAAAAATGGAATATGTTTGTTTGCACATGGAATCGCAACACATACACTCATAATTGGTTTGAAAAATAAAAAAAATAAAATTTTTTAAACTTATTTATAAATTAAGCATAATGTCTAAAATTAATAAATGTTAAATATCACATTGTTAATACTTTAAAAAAAAATTTTTATAGTTTTATAATAGATATAATGGGACAGTGCAAAAGCATAGCCGTAGTTGGTAGTTCTTTTACACTTATTGGGAAACACTACGGTCACATGATTGATCGCCACGACTGTGTGTTCCGAACAAATCACGCACCCACACAAGGTTTCGAGAAAGATGTCGGGAGACGCACCACTGTCCGGACTGTAGGCCCAGCAATTCTGCACATGTTACTAAATGATTACAAAAAAAATGGTAATTTAATGTCATGCAAAGATTGTGAGATACTCCAATATGACAAGTTTTTTGCAGAACATCATTTCTGTAAGCAAGAACTATGTGTCTTTATGAATAAGATGAATGCTCACTCTATAAGAGACACAAAACTTTTGAATTCGTTAAGACATGTCGCGTTCATACCCGACATTGCAATGAGATCTATTTTTAAATGGCAAAATTGTTTGGGTGTGGATACTAAAAAAATATCGGGAGGAATGGCGACGATTCTTTTAGCACGTACATTAACGGCGAATATTAGTGCATATGGATTTGAGACTGGAAGTGGGTGCTGTAAAAACAAAAATCAACCTTATCGTTACTATGAAAGTGAAAAATCTCATAAAAAATGTTGTTCAAATGAATTGGAAACAAAAAAAGAAGTACGTGCATTTAGCCGTTTGGAAAAAATGGGGGTCACATTTTTTGGATCGAATTTGGAGATTTATAATTTAACGGGAAAAACAAGAAAATGTCACATCTCTACAATCGGTAGACTAGAACGGTAAATATAATACTAACTTTTCGAACACTGTAAAAAAAAATTAAAAAATATATTATGTCAACTGAGAACAGTAATGTGGTGAGAACTCGCAATTAGAAAAACACACAGACCCATTCCATTTGTGTGTACATAAAATATCTAACTTATTCCATAATTGGTTTCTCCATCCCAAAAAGTTTATCCATTTCATATTATTCATTATCGGGACAATTATTTTAGCCCAATCTTTATTGTAATGCAATGCGTCCTTTATAAATCCGGACATCGTATTCGGAAGAATTTTTTTATTAATAGATTTTTTATAAATAAAATAATGTTTTGTGTACAATTCATCTATTAGATTTTGAAGTATGTACCTTTTATAATAATAATCGTCAGTAGTAAATTTTTTCATTAGTATCCAATTACCGTAATAATGATATTCGCCCTGCATTCCATGTTCGAAATTTAAAATAAGATTGGTTATACTTCGTGGATAATGAACTTTCTCAAGATGTTTTAATAAATCATTTATTATATTTCCGTCATATAACCATAAATCTTCATAATATGGTCTACTATAATTACAAGCTTTCGTAATGTCCCATTTTTCAGGAGATACACCCATAAAAATATGCATACTAGTAGAATTCCCATATCCAATATTACCCCAGCATCGGGGTATTTTATTTTTTACATGTGGTAACACTGAAGGCCAAACATTCAGCCACGGTGTCACGTCAAAAGAATGTACAAAATTTTTGAAATCCAACTTTCTTATAAAAACTGATTCCGAGTCCATCACCCACGTTATTTTACATCCACGTTTCAACCATAAATGGTGCACACCTAACCATTTTTTAAGAATTTGATAACGACGTGTCCAAGTTGTAGTTTGCGTTGAAATATTTTCTATAATATCATTGTCATTAGGTCCCAACTTCCCGGAATAATATTTGGAGCTGTCAGGGACCGGCAAACCTAATTTTCCCTTTTTCAAATCGATATTAGAACTTTGAAAGTAATTTTTATGTTCTTTTAATAGTGTTTGAAGAAAAAGTAGCTCTATTTTGTTACAATTTACAGACACACAAAAATTTTTTTCTTGGTCTTTTGTATCTAATACAAAAAATGGTTTTTCATCAATATTGGTTAAGAACTTTTCAATTGTACTCATCAATCTAGAAGCGTATTTGAAATGAGGTGGATGTGTTGGTGACATCATACAATATTTGTCAGAAGTTTTACTCAAAAGTATATTATCTACTACAGGAAGTCTTTTGTAATAATTTTCTAAATTCATAAAAGTTTAGTATTATAAAAAAAAAGTTTTATAAGATTGAAATGTACAACGTATCTGAAACTCTGCGATTCTGAGTGTAAAATACTAAAAAACTTTATAATATACACCATAAACATATTTTTTATGTATTAAATAGCACATACAATTGTCGGCTCTTTACGTACGTTTTTAACATACGAAGTACAACATAGTTTACAAACAGTACTCTTTAGTAATACGATAGGTAACCACAACGTTTTCATGAATGTTAACCTTGATTGTGCCAAAATGTGCCTGATGAATAAAACTATAGGTGACTTATACAATGTATTACATAATTTACCAATACGCAGTTTGAGGTTTCATAAATCTGTAATCCCTCCTAAATCGATTTGTAGTTATAATGACAGGAAAAACTATTTTTCACTTACTAAAAAGAATATTTCAGTAATAAGATATTATTCTTTTTATTATCAGTATAACTCACTAAAAATGGTTTATAAAGACTTAATTCAATATGAAATATCCGAGGGGAAAATATTTGATATCGTGATTCGTTCCCGACCGGATCTTGTATGGTGGATTACTCCACCATTATATATTTTGAATACTTCCATTGCCAAAAATATACTATATGTTCCAACTTTGTGGAAAGAATTGGATAAAATATATACTAATGGTGGTTCAATAATAGAAGATCATGTACATCTTTTTCCACGAAATATGGCAAAAATATACTTTAATTCAATCGATGCATGGGATACATGTCACCCATTAAGTTTGTATGTGAAAGAATGTCCATTTCCTTCACATAACTGGCAAATTAGAAATGCAAGAATTCAAAGTGAATGTATGCTTGGAATTTATCTCTCTAGAACAAATAATATAAAACGCAAACCCACACAAAATATTTGTATATCTCGTTTACCACCATATGGTTCAAGACCGAAATGCGCACTTTGATTTATGTGGTAAAGAATAATTGATTGCTTGTTTCAACACTGATTTCAATATTGGTAAATGTACTTCCATCCCAGTATTATAATTCCCATATGCAGTTGATAAAATATGTGTATTATTACACGATTGACTCCATATATTATAATAATTAACAGGAAATTTCATAGATCTCGTACCAGTATATGCCAATTCTACGACAATCGCATCAGTTGGTAAGTATGGTATATTAGCAATGCCTGCACCATGAGGTGCGATTAGTACTGCGGCAGTACCCATAATTTCTCGTAAGTAAGATATATTGTTGTTTACAATTTGGAATTCATTTATACGGTATTGAGGGAAATTTTCACGCAGCATTTTTATCATTTGTTGAGAGTTATATACGCGTCTTGAATTTTGTCTTTGCATAAATATGATTGAGCATGATATTTCATCGACAATGTTGGATCTTATTATATTTCGTAATTTTATACAATGTGGACAAAAACCAAGTGTATTTTGATTATTAAATGAAGCATTATCTGTAAATTTAATCCATTCTGAACTATTTTCTCGAATTTCTCCCGTATAGTAAACAGATGGTAAGCGGTATACTGTTTTAGGTAGCCATGGATATAATTTAACTCTATATGTGTATTTTTGTGGGATATTTGTAGAAGTTTGTAAAAGTACTGGGACGATAAATGTTATGAGCATCTTACTTGTAAATATTTATAAATCAAAAA
>MDTC01014866.1_pt1 | contig 13403 bp, 13 predicted proteins | sample 811181 | NCBI WGS metagenome assembly MDTC01 (sample SAMN05326644, study PRJNA326480) | marine metagenome | isolation source: seawater | place: Pacific Ocean: North | collected 2011
CATCTGAGTCGTCATAAGTGTTCATTGTTAATTATTATGAGATCTATTTTTTATATCAATATAATATTCTAATGTTTCAATCTCTTCAAATAAAACATCAATATCTTCCCCAATTGATAAAGAACCATGCCTTTCTAAACCAACAATATCATTTCCTATTAATTTGTTAAAAGAATCTAAAGCAAGATCATCACTACCAGCATCATGATATTTTACATTATCACCAATTTTCCCGATATTAATTTCCGGAAATATGTTTTTTATTTTATTTAATTCTCTACTATTTTCTAAACCTATAAATGAAATTATGTTTGGAGGATGTGCATGTACAACAAATGTATCTTTTTCGAAATATAAAGGATGGGTTTGTAAATATGAATGCATATTAATTTCTCTTGATGGAGTATACTTATAATTCTTATCATAATCAATTGAATAATCAAATCGATTACTATAAATAATATCATTTCTGCTAAAATTTACCTTTATAATCTGGTCTTCATTTATTTCATTTTTTTTAATGGATCCAGCAGATATATAAAAGTGATTTTCAAACTTTGGTTTAAAGCTAACATTACCATCTCTTACACTAATAAATTTATTATTGTATAACCTTTTCATGACATCTACAATATGTTTCTTGTATGACATATAAAAAAATTAGATTAAAATATTAATTTATATAAATTTTATGATAAATAAATAGCATAAAATTTATAATTAATTTATCTTACTAACATAAATAAAATGGCGATTAAGGCAACAATACCTAAAACGATTAAGACCATTTTAAGGGTTTGATCTTCTTCTTCTTCATCGACAGTATCAGAAAATTTTTCAACTCTTTTCAACAACTTAGGACTCATGTATATATCAATCTAGATAAAAATTTCTTAATAATTTATTTTGTATAAACTATAGTAAACAATTATTGCAAATAAAAGTAAAATTATTAATACTTTTTTTAAATGATCAGGACATTTTTCTTCTTTTATATTACATTTTTCGTTTACTTTTTCCGTATTAATTTTTAATTCTTTTTCATCCTCTTCCAACATTTTGTTCAATTTAGCAAAATCTTTTTTTCTTTTTTCTAATATATCTTTATTGGTATTAATTTCTCCTTCCATTTTATGTACAATTTCTGATAACTCTTTTTTATCAGACTTAAATTCATTAATTCGTTCATTTAATTTTTTTTTATTTTCTTGAAATTCAGAATCATCAACTTGAATTAGTTCAGATTTGTGTCTTATAGTGTCAATTTTAGCTATGAATATTTTTTTTATAGCTTCAATCTCTTCCTCAAAAACTTCATCATTTAATTTAGTATATCTGTCTTTTTTAGAATCTAAAATATCTAAAATTTTATTGTAATCTTTAATTGTTTCGTTTTTTACTTCAACGAGTTCATCAAATTTTTCTAATTTTAATGAGTTATCGATTAAATTTTTAGCATAAATTTTCGCTTTGTTTTTATCGCTCTTTAAAAATTCTGAATTACTTTTTAATTGAGACCTTTTTTCAGTTAATTTATTTTCTAAATCAACAATATTATTATTTGCTAAAACGCTATCGATTTCCTTCATATTTATTTTTTTACCATCGCTCCTGTGTGTGCCTACAAATTCAATACATTCTTTTGTAGGACAATATTTATTACAATCACATGGATCAATTTTACCTACACTTTTATCTTCAAACACGCAATAATTATTCATATACAAAATTATAGAAAATATTTTAAACCTTACTTATTTATTCTATTAATTGGATATAAATAACTATCTATTATATTTTCATCAACAGATATTGATAATAATTCATTTATAATAATATTTTTTGTTTTAATAATAAAAGTTTTTTTTCTGTAAATAAATGTTTGATTTTTAGTTAATATTATCTTATTAGATGATTTTAGTCTTTCTTTTTCATATCTATTTAGCATATAATAAAATATATATTATTTATTTTATAAAAATTTACTACAACAATATTGTAGAAAAAACATTAAACCATGTTTATTTATTTATTCTATATCATAAATATACACATGATCAACGTTGTTATAATGTGTGGAGGTAGTGGAACAAGGTTATGGCCTTTATCGAGAGAAAAACTTCCAAAACAATTTTTAAATTTAACTCAAAAAGAATTTACGATGTTTCAATTAACATGTCTTCGTGTTCAAGATTTAGTTTACAAAAACCTAATAATTATTTGCAATGAACAACATATGTTTATTGCTAAACAACAAATAGAAGAACTAGAAATTAATAATTATAAAATAATTGCAGAACCATTTGGTAAAAATACTTGTGCTGCTATTACTACAGCTTGTTTACTATCTGATCCTACATATAATTTACTTGTAATGTCATCAGATCATATGTGGAATGATAGTAAGTTTATTGAATGTGTAAATAAAGGGTTAGACTTTATTAATAATGGAATAGTAGTTTTTGGAATAAAACCCACCTATCCTGAAACTGGTTATGGATATCTACAAACTGAAAATAATGATTTAATAAAATTTGTTGAAAAACCAGATAAGGATACTGCAGAAACTTATCTTAAAAATGGAAACTATTTATGGAATTCTGGAAACTTTTTATTTAGTAATGAAATTATGACGAATGAACTAAAAAAGAATGCTACCGATATTTATAACTCAGTATTAATGACTATCAATAATTCCGGAAATAATATATTTCTAAAAAAAGAAATAATATTAAATAAAGATTATTTTACAAATGTAAGAGATGAATCGATTGATTATGCAGTTATGGAATATCATAAAACTGGAAAAATAGTAATGTACGATGGTCTATGGAGTGATATAGGATCATTTAAGTCATTACATGATTTTCTTGCTAAAGATGAAAATGAAAATGTGATTGATGGCGATATTAAATGTATCGATACTACTAATTCTTTAATTAAATCAGAAAATAGACTTGTTACTACTTTAGGAATAAATAATTTAATTGTTATTGATACTAGAGACACTTTATTTATAGCTGATAAAGAAAGGAGTCAAGATGTTAAATTATTTGTAAAAGAATTAAAAGAAGAAAATAGATGTGAAACAAAAATACATGCAAAAGCTTTTAGACCTTGGGGATGGTATATTAATATTGATGGAGATGACAATAGTGGATCTAAAGTAAAAAGAATTGGTGTATATCCTGGAAAAAGACTATCTTTACAAAGTCATGACCGTAGATCCGAGCATTGGGTTATTGTAAAAGGACAAGCTAAAGTACAAGTTGGACAGGATTTTCATATATTACATCCTAACCAATCTATATATATTCCAATCGGTGTTTTACATAGAATGGAAAATATTGGCGAAGAAATGGTAGAGTTTATTGAAACTCAAATTGGTGATTATCTAGGTGAAGATGATATTATTAGATATGAAGATGATTTTGGTAGAGTATAAAAAATTTATAATAATTATAAACCACTTATAGAAAAATTTACTTTAAACGTAAATGAATCTAAAAAATATAATTTTAATTAATATTATATGTTTAGTATCTGCAAATAGAATTTTTTTTGAAGATAATATTTCATTAGATATTATACTATTATTTACAGTATTTATTATTTCTATAATAACAACAATAGGTGGAGTTGGAGGAGGTGGATTATTGATTCCTACATATTTATTAGTTGGAAAATTTGATTTAAAATATGCTATTCCATTATCAGTTGTTACAATATTGGGAGATACTCTTATTCGTGTTATAAAATTATTTAGTAAAAAACATCCATTAAATAATAAAAGATTTTTAATTAATTTAACACCTATATTAATATTAGTACCTTTTGATGGAAATACATCATTTATTGGATTAATACTGTCCAAAACAACTCCTCCTATTTTTACAATTATATTAATTATTTTTACATTAGGATTTACTTTTTATAAATCAATAAGTAAAGCAATTAAAGTATTTTTGAAAGAAAATATATATTTGGAAGATGAAAACAAATACAAGTTAGTAATGATTGATGGTATTGGAGAATATTTTGATAATGAAGAATTTATAAATTTAGAGAATGATAATCAAGTAGGAGATTCTTTTTATGAACAAATTATAAAATGTTCGTTTTTACTATTAATTATAATTCTAATATCAGTATTTTCAATAACTAGAAATTTAATTGATAAATGTTCATCTTTTTATTGGTTACAAATATTACTACAATTTATTATAGTTGGACTATTAGGATACATGACTACAATATATATATCAAATGACTATAATAATAAAAAAAATTTAAATTTTGCATTTTTAAAAGGAGATATAGTTTGGGATAATAAAAATATAATAAAATTTGTTATTATTGCTTCGATAACTGGTTTTTTATCTACATATATGGGTATAGGAGGAGGAATGTTAGTAACACCTATTATGATTCAAGTTGGAATGATACCTGAAGTTGTCGTTGCTACATGTTCTATTAGTACACTATTTTCTTCAATTATTTCATGTGTAAATTATATTATAGAAGGTAATTTTTTATGGAAATACGGTATATCATTTGCAATAAGTAGTGCATTAGGATCAATAGTAGGATTAAAATTAAGCGACTATATTTTAAATAAATTTAAAAGACAATCTATTATAATTTTTATTGTTTCATTAATTTTATTTACTAGTATAATTTTATTAACTTACAATTCTATTGTTAATTATAATGTAAATGATTTTAATTTTAATAATTTTTGTGATTCATAAAAAATTCAACCATAACTAAAAAAAAATTATTAATTAAAGTAGGAATACATGATTTTTTCTGAAAAATGTAGTCAATATAAAAGTATAACTTTAAACAAAAGACAATTATGCGATTTTGAATTAATTGTTAACGGAGCATTTTCACCATTAAATGGTTTTATGAATAAAAAAGATTACGAATCTTGTGTATTTAAAATGAGATTAAATAATAATAATTTGTGGGCTATGCCTATAACATTATCTATAAATGAAAAACAAAGAGATGAATTAAAACATTCAAATTATGTTGTTCTTAAACATGAAACTGGATTACCATTAGGATTAATGAATATAAGTGATTCAGAATCAATTTATAAATATAACTTAGAACAAGAATGTAAAAATGTTTATGGTAGTTTTGATGATAATCATCCATATATAGATATTTTAAAAAAAAGTTATGATTCAGGAAAAATATTTTATATAGGAGGTAAAATTGAAGAATTTGAATTACCTCCTCATTACGATTTTATTGAAAACAGAATGACTCCAAAAGAAACAAAAGAATATTTTAAGAAAAATGGATGGAGTAAAATTGTTGGATTTCAAACTAGAAATCCTATGCATCGTTCTCATTATGAATTAACCAAATATGCTTTAAAAGTAGCTGGTTCTGACAGTAGATTATTTTTAAATCCTGTGGTTGGAATCACCCAAGAATGTGATATTAATTATCATACACGTGTTAAATGTTACAAAAAATTAATGCAATATTATGATGAAGAATCTGCAATATTATCTTTATTACCTTTAACAATGAGAATGGCTGGTCCAAGAGAAGCAGTATGGCATGCTCAAATAAGAAAAAATTATGGTTGTACTCATTTTGTGGTTGGTAGAGATCATGCTGGTCCATCATACAAAAAGAAAGATGGAACAGAATTTTATGGTCCATATGATGCACAAGATTTATTAATGAAACATGCAGATGAAATTGGTATTATACCAATTGTTTCAAAAATGATTGTATATGCATTACCTAATGATGAACATAATGAAATGAATGGAAAATATATGCCAATTGATGAAGTTGATGAAAATAAATATAAAGTTATGAATATATCAGGAACACAACAAAGAGAGTTATTAAAAAAAGGTAAAAAAATTCCTGAATGGTTTACTTTTTCATCAGTTGAAAAAGAATTAAAAAAATCGTATAAACCTTTAAATGAACAAGGATTTACTTTGTATTTTGTCGGATTATCAGGATCAGGAAAATCAACATTAGCAAATTTTGTAATGGCTAAATTAAATGAATATACCAATAGAAAAATTACTTATTTAGATGGAGATATAGTAAGGTTAAATTTAAGTCAAGGACTTGGATTTAGTGAACAAGATAGATCAATTAATGTTAGAAGGATTGGATTTTGTTGTAATGAAGTTACAAAACATGGTGGGATAGCTGTTGCAGCAAATATTGCCCCCTTTGAAGAAGATAGAAAATATAATAGAGAACAAATATCAACAAATGGACATTATATTGAAATTTTTGTAAATACTAGTTTAGAAAATTGTGAAAAACGTGATGTAAAAGGATTATATAAATTAGCAAGAAAGGGTATAATCAAAGAATTTACAGGAATAACATCAAGATTTGATGTTCCTAAAAATTCTGAAATAATAATAAATGATAAAAATAAAATAGAAAGTAATGTTGATATTATTATAGATTATCTAAGAAATAAAGATTTAATTTAATTTTAAAATATAATATATTCTTAATTATTTATATTTATTGAAAAATAAATTTATTGATTGTTTTAAATTAATTGAATTATAAAGATGAACTACTTTATTAAAATATCCTGTTAACTTTCCTGTAAAATAAACTTTGTTATTTTGATAAACACTCATACCATTTCCTATATAACATATTTGACCTTTATTATTAAATTTAAAATCATTACCATTAAAATTATTATTAAAATATCTTGCCAAATATATTCCCTGTTGAGAAGCAACTTGAGCAGTAGGTGGATTATTTGAATAGGAACAATCTCCAATTGCATATACATTATTTGTATTTAATACTTTTAAATTTTTATTAACAGGAATACCAAATTTACATTCTAAATTCAATAATTTATTTATATAATTACTTAATTTTGAAATTTTTATACCACCACACCATATAGCAATATCGTAATCTATAGCTTCACTTTTAAAATAAATTCTATTCTTATCTATTTTATTAACAAAATTACTAAAGTAAAAGTTTACACTATTAATTTTCCATAAATTTAATGCATAATTTGATATCTGATTATTAAAAGTAGACAGTGGTCTATTTAATCCATCAATAGCATAAATATTAAATTTTTTATAATCAATTAGATTTCCTATTATTTCAGAACCAGTTAAACTACAACCTATAACTGCTATTTTTGATCCTGATGGTAAATCATTTAATTTACATTTTATTTTTGAAGCATCTTCTGTAGATTTTATAAAATAACAGTTTTCATTCACTCCATCAATTCCAAATGTATTTATTTCTGATCCATGTGATAAAACTAAATAATCATATGAATAATCATTATTATCAGTAATTAATTTATTTTCTTTGAAATTAACATTTACTACCTTACCTTTTTTATAATTAATATTATTTAAACTCCTAATATCAATTTCCAGATTATTTTCATCTTTAATCTGATTTGCTAACAAAGGTGTATAAGTAAAATTATTTGATGGAGATACTACCGTTACTTCATATTTACTTGTATCAATATTCTTTACAAAACTTGAACTTCCCCAACCTGAACCAACTACATAAATCTTATTTTTATACATTACTAAATATATAATAATTAGATTTTTAATTATTCTGTTAATAATAGATATATCTCTATCAATTTTAATTCATTACTTACCTTCTTAACAAATACGTTTTAGTTAAATTACTAATTATTAAGTATAACCTTTTCATATATGTCTTCTTAGTAAACCACTATTTAGTATTTCGGTAGAATATGAAAATTATTTTATTTTAATATATATATGAAAGTCATAGTAACTGGTGGTTCAGGTATGGTTGGTTATGGAATTAAGTCAATAAAAAATATATGTAATCATGATTTTAATTTTTTGTCATCAAAAGATTGTGATTTGACAAATTACAAATCAACATATGAATATTTTAAAGAATATAATCCTGATTATGTAATTCACTTAGCTGCATATGTTGGAGGATTATTTAAAAATATGAATTATAAAGTTGATATGTTAGAAAAAAATCTTTTAATGAATTATAATGTTTTAAAAGTATGTCATGATTTGAAAGTGAAGAAAGTAGTTAGTTGTTTATCTACTTGTATATTTCCTGATAAAACAATTTATCCAATTAATGAAAAAATGTTACACAATGGTCCTCCTCATAATTCTAATGATGCTTATGCTTACGCAAAAAGAATGTTGGAAATACACAGTAAAGCATATCAAGAGCAATATGGAGATAATTTCATTTGTGTTATTCCAACCAATATATACGGTGAAAATGATAACTATTCATTAGAAGATGGTCATGTTATTCCTGCTTTAATACATAGATGTTACCTATGTAAACAAAAAAAAGAAAAATTTACTGTCAGAGGAACAGGAAAACCTTTAAGACAATTTATATATTCTCAAGATTTGGCTAAATTAATTATTTGGGTCTTAGATAAATATAATGAAAAAGATTCTATAATATTATCAGTTGGAGAGAAAGATGAAGTAAGTATAGAATGTGTAGCAAGACAAATTGCTAAAGCATATGATTATGAACATATGATAGAATTTGACAGCTCATTTTCAGATGGTCAATTTAAGAAAACTGCAGATAATGGTAAACTAATGAATTTATATGGTGAATATAAATTTATTGGTATAGAAGAAGGAATTAAAAAAAGTGTAGATTGGTTTATTGAAAATTTTAGTAAATGTAGAAAATAAATTTATACCATTTAATTAATAATTTATTATCATAATATATAAAAATATGATTTCACATAAATTAAAATTTATATTTATTCATATTCCAAAAACATAAGGAAATTCTTTATCATTGTTTTTAACCCGTTTGGCATTTGAAATGTTACATTTTTATGTTGTATTTTTCAAATACATTATCCCAGCTTTTTATAAAATACTGATTTAATTTATTATTCTTATCATTACGTCTATATAAAAAATCAAATTTAAGATTTTCATTTTCATTATTTCTTAAATGACAGAGTTCAGTATTTATTTTATCTGTATCAATTTCAGGATCATAAACAATTAATGATAATAGATAGAAATTTTTAGTATTATATTTATTTTTGTACATTTCACAAAATTCTAAACTTTCGTTTATTAAAACATCTAAATCCGAACATAAATTAAAACTCCAGTGATAATGTCTATAATAAATAAATATTTTTTTGTCTGGATTACTTAAAATGTTTTGTGTTCGTTTAATCTTTCTATTTAAGCTTTCTATAATTTCAGGTTTTGTTGTATCATGATGCATAAATACAAAGTTTGGATAGTATTTATTTATATTGAATGGCGCCCAATTTAATATAGGATGAGTTGTTGTTTTTGTATAATTTTTTATATTATTGAAATGAGAAAAATCACTCCTGATAATTTCATTTACAGTTTTTAATCCGTCATATTCATTCCATATAAAATCAAAAAAATAATGGATATGATTCACTCCTATTCTTTTTAATTGATTTCCAGCATCACATGAACTACCCAAAGAAATAACTAGTTGTTCTGTCATTATATAATATTATTTAGATAAATTTTTATTTGAATTAAAAAATATAGAATGTTTTAAAGATGTTGTTGATTTTAATAATTATCCAATTTTAGATGCTTCATCTAATTCAAAAGAAAAATATAAAAAAATATTTGATAAAGAATTATTTGCAATCTTGATCAACCATTTCTTTAACTAAATCATCAAAACTATATTCAGGTTTCCATCCTAATTCAGATCTTGCTTTGGTAGAATCTCCTAATAACTCTTCAACTTCTGCAGGTCTAAAATATTTTTCTGATACAAAAATTAATTCTCTTCCTGTTTTCAAATCATATCCAATTTCATTCAAACCTTCGCCTTTCCATTTTATATCAAATCCTTTCAATAAAAATGATTTTTCAATAAATTCTCTTACCGAATGAAATTCATTAGTAGATAATACATAATCATCAGGTTTTTCAACTTGTAACATTCTCCACATCCCTTCAACATAATCTTTAGCATGTCCCCAATCTCTTTTAGCATCTAAATTACCCATAATTAATGAATCTCTTTCACCTTTTAATATCATATTTAACCCTCTAGTAATCTTTCTGGTAACAAATGTTGGTCCTCTTCTAGGACTTTCATGATTAAATAATATTCCATTACAAGCAAACATATTGTACGACTCTCTATAATTTTTAGTGATCCAAAATCCATATAGCTTTGCAACTCCATATGGAGACCTTGGATAAAATGGAGTTTTTTCTGTTTGCGGGACTTCTTGAACTAATCCATATAACTCTGAAGTTGATGCTTGATAGAATTTACATTTTTCTTGAATTCCAGAGCTTCTTATAGCTTCTAATAATCTAAGTACTCCTGCTCCATCTGCATCTACAGTATATTCTGGCATTTCAAATGAAACTTTTACATGACTCATTGCAGCAAGATTATATATCTCTAATATATTGAATTCATATTTATTTTTTATTTCATTTACAATATTTAATAAATTAGAACTATCAGTCATATCACCATATCTTAAAATCAAATTTTTATTTGAATACAAATGTTCAATTCTATTTGTATTAATATCAGATGATCTTCTTATTATTCCCCAAACAATATAATCTTTATTAAGAAGTAATTCTGCAAGATAAGAACCATCTTGACCAGTGATTCCTGTTATTAAAGCAACTTTCATATAATATGTCATATATAATATATTTTTAATGATTTTTAATTATTCTGTAGATAACTTAATTGATGCTCCACCATCAATTAAAATATTAGATCCATTTATAAACTTACCATTTTCATTATCAGCTACAAATTTAACTAAGTTAGCAATTTCAATTGGTTGACCTACCTTTCCTAATAAATGTGTTTTACCTAAATTAATTACTAATTCTTCAGGAGTTCCTTTTCCTGCATGTCCTCTTAGTAAACCACTTCTTAACATTTCAGTATCAACTGCTCCTGGTGATATACAATTCACTCTGATATCAAATTTTGATAATTCAATTGCTAAATTTCTAGTTAAACCAACTATAGCAGATTTAGTAGTAGCATATGCTGCAATTTCATCTGAAGTATTTACACTATGCACTGATCCTATATTAATAATAGATGAATTATTATTTTTCATTAAATCCAACACATTTTTGACAAACAAATAAATCGACTTTATATTACAATTAAATACATAATCCCATTCACTTTCTTCCATTTCCCAAATTGGTTTGCAAATTTGAGCTGCTGCATTGTTAATTAAACATGAAATTTTTGTATATTTAGTTTTAATTGTATCTACTAAATTTTTAATTGATTTCTCTTTAGTAATATCTGCATGAATATACATATCAATATTTTCACTTGTGTAATTTTCTTCTCTTGCAGTTCCAATTACAGTCCAACCATCATTTTTAAATCTTTTACATATTGATGAACCAATACCCCCAGATGCACCGGTTACTAACACAACTTTATCTCTATTTTTTTTATCAATAACCATACATTTATATAAACTCTCGGCAATTATAAAATCTGTTTCAATATCTATATCAGAAGATTGTATATCATCCATTACATACATGTAAGGTTTGTATCCTATTCTATGTTTCTTTTTAATTAATATATCTTTCTTGAAAATAAAAATACACGAATTTTCTTCATATAGAGGTTCCAAATCTTGAGTTGGTAATAATTCATTAAGATTATGATTTAATGCAATAACTTTTTCATTTTCATTTCTATATAATCTTGTTTGTAATTTCTTAACACTAAATAATGAATCATATTCTTCTTTTTCTTTTAGTCTAAATATTTTAATACTGTCTAAAATTGTTTCTTTACTTAAAAGAGGGTTAGTAGTATGAGTTTGTAAATACAAGTCATATTTTAAATTCAAAGAAGATATTACATTTTCTAATATTATATTCATAGGAATATCACCATCCCATAAATGTTCTGGTCTATCGTATATTCTTATTGAATAATTTTTATAATCACTTTTAACTATATCTTTAACTATTTCACTATTTGTATCAATAATAATTTCATTAAAAATTTTACATTTAATTAATGTATCTAATATAACAGTAAATAAAGGTTTTCCATTAAAATCTCTATAATTTTTACCAGGTATTCTAGACGATTTATGTTTTATTGGTAATATTGCACAAATACTCATTAAATTATATTATATATTTTTTCTGTAACAGTATTTAAAATATATAAGATTTCTTAATATGGATAATTCCTGGGAAAAATTAAATTCTAGTCAAAATCTTATTGAATTAGATGATGATAAAAACAATAAAATAGAAAATTTAATTTGTGTATTGGCCGGTGGATTGCAAGAAAATGGAGAACCCCATGAATTTGTCAAAAAACGATTAGATAAAGCAATAGAACTATACGATACTAAAAAATCTCATATCCTAGTTTTAGGAGGAGGTACTTATCATAAACCTCCATTTTTAAATAAAGACGGTTTTATTATTCATGAAAGTACAAGTTGTGCATTATACTTAAATAAAAATGGAATAAATTCAAATTTTATTTTAAGAGAGTGGTCATCATATGATACAATTGCAAATGGATTTTTTGCATTTACAAATTATATAAACTATTTAAATTTAAAAAAATTTACAGTTATTACATCTGATTTTCATATATCGAGATCTAAAGAAATTTTTAATTATTTTAATAAATTATTTAATCAAAATAAAGAAATTTCATACATATCTACAGATTCAAATATTGATAATAATACATATGCTATTAGATCAAAAAGGGAAGAAGAAAGTAAAATTAATTTCATAAAAAATATAGTTAATAAAATAAATAACCCAAGTGAATTTATAAAATGGTTTTATACTGAACACAAAGCATACTCATCAATTGTTAAATATGTTAATAATAAAAATATTAACAAAACATATTAGTTTCAACCATAAAATAAATATAATGTATATTAATTTAGAGTAATGAAGGTATTGATTACATGCCCTCCTATGATTAATATGATTAAAAATTATGATACTTTATTTAAAAAATTTAATTTAGATTATTTTTGTCCTAAATCTTCACAGACTTTAACTATTGATGAATTAGTAAATTTAGTTCCTAATTACGATGGATGGATCATCGGTGATGATCCTGCCGTAAGAAAAGTTTTTGAAGCTGGAAAACAAGGAAAATTAAAAGCAGCTATTAAATGGGGCGTTGGTGTTGATAATGTTGATTTTGAAGCTTGTAAAGAATTAAATATTCCAATAACAAATATTCCAAATGTTTTCGGGGAAGAAGTATCTGATGTAGCAATTGGATTACTTCTAAATCTAACAAGAAAATTACATGATATCGATAGAGAAACAAAGAACGGAAAA
>MDTC01076413.1_pt1 | contig 13402 bp, 9 predicted proteins | sample 811181 | NCBI WGS metagenome assembly MDTC01 (sample SAMN05326644, study PRJNA326480) | marine metagenome | isolation source: seawater | place: Pacific Ocean: North | collected 2011
AGAAACAGGAATTACCATATTTACATCACTTTCCCCTAAAGTTGTTGGAATCATTAGTAATTTTCCTTTTGACATATTGTTTTTTTTAATTTGATTTTTAATTTCTTCACAAAGTTTATCCAACATTAAATAAACTTTTTCAAATCCATTATCACTTGAATAATATGGATCTGCAACATCTATATTTTTTTATTTCAAAGTTAATTTCCAATGAGTTTAATTTTTGTCCTTCGTACATTAGAATCTGTAATTTTAAGAATATCATTTAGGTTTTCTCTATCCATTTGATAAATCAAATCAAATCTATCTTACTTATTTGACTAGCTCTTTGTTTATCAATTGATATTTTACCAGTAATTACTGTATTTATTGAACGAATGTCAGAATAATTTCCAATATGGAAAGAAAAGAGGTTCCGGCTGAGTCAACTAATTCATTTAAGTTTGAATATTTTTTTGAAAGAATACCTTTAGCTAGATGCGAACGTAAGATGTTACTATTGCAAACCATTAAAACTTTTACTCTTTTCATCAAATATTTTGATTCTTGTCGGAATTATATTTGTTGAAGTTCTAATTTCTTGCTTAACTCATCTACATATGCTCTAAATTGCTTATCTGTGTCGACTAAATTGTTGACAGTTTTGCATGCATGTAGAACAGTTGCATGATCTTTTCTACCGCATTGAGCACCTATACTCGCTAATGACGATTTAGTTAATTTTTTTGAAAAAAACATAGAGAGTTGTCTGGCTTGAACAATTCGTCTCTTTCTTGTCTTTGAATTTAAAACTTCTAAACTTAAGTCAAAATAATCACAAATTACTTTTTGGATATAATCGATTGAAACTTCTCTTGTAGTATTTTTGACAAAACGATCAATCATTTCTTTTGCTAAGTTGAGATTGATTTCTTTTTTGTTTAAAGAAGATTGAGCCAATAATGAGATAAGTGCACCTTCTAATTCTCTAATGTTAGAAGTAATACTATAGGCGAGGTATTCGATTACGTCTTCTGGCATATCTATGCCATCTGTATATAATTTTTTGTTTAATATAGCAATTCTAGTTTGTAGATTTGGTGTCTGAAGGTCGGCGGATAATCCCCATTTAAATCTAGATAAAAGCCTTTGCTCCATTCCTTGTAGATCAACAGGAGCTCTATCTGAAGTTAAAATAAGTTGTTTCCCATGCTGGTGAAGATGATTAAATATATGAAAAAATACATCCTGAGTTTTCTCTTTTCCTGCGAAGAATTGAACGTCATCAATTATAAGTACATCAATCATTTGATAAAAATGAACAAAATCGTTTCTAGAATTATTTCTAATAGAATCTATAAACTGTTGAGTAAATTTTTCAGCAGAAACATATAAAACAGTTTTGTCTGGATAGGTGTCTTTAATTTGTATACCAATAGCATGGGCAAGATGCGTTTTTCCTAAGCCTACGCCACCATAAAGAAGAAGAGGATTAAAAGATGTTCCTCCAGGATTGTTACCAACTGCATAACTGGCAGATCTTGCTAGTCGGTTACAATCTCCCTCTATAAAATTTTCAAAATTATAATTTGGATTTAATTGAGATTCTACATTAACTTTTTTAAGCCCTGGAATAATAAATGGGTTTTTAACTCCTGTTGCTGCTATTTCTATTGGTACAGAAACTTTTGGATTATTTATAGGAGGCCTGTTATTACTAGGTATTTTTACAGTGTAGGGATTTGAATTTCCAAAAGTATTTTCCATTACAATTGAATAAAGCAGCTTAGCATCTTGTCCAAGTTCTCTACTGATTGCGGTTTTTAAAAGTTTTATATAATGTTCTTCTATCCATTCGTAAAAAAATTTACTTGGTACTTTAATATTAAGGGTTTTCCCTTTTAATTTAATTGGTTGAATAGGAAGAAACCAGGTTTTAAAACTTTGTTCGGAGATATTATCTTTAATAAAATTAAGGCAATTTTTCCAGACCTTTTCGGGCGAATTTTTCATTTAACTTTAAATACGTATTGAATGTTATGGACATTTATTTATTACCAAATATTTTAGTAATATTTATATGACAAATTTGTGAACAATAAAGTTAAGAAAAAAATAAAAATGCTATTGTAAATAAAGTTTGTTTTTCATAACTAAGGGAACTTTGGTGTTTTTGGAATACTACTAAAGTTTTTAGTTTACGATTATTTTTGGTTTTGAGCTCTTATTTTTTATGTAAACGTCTATTATACCTAGGTTTATGCCTGCCCATCCTACTTGATTTATGTAAGTTTTTCCTGCTATTTTAGAATTAATTTCTATTGGTTTATTAAGGAAAGTATGTGTATGTCCACCTATCACAATATCTATATATGAACATTTCTCTGCAAGGATTATATCGGAGACTTTTTTTGAAGTATATTTTAACCCCAAATGTGACAAACAAATAATCAAATTACAACCTTTCTTTTTTAGAAATTCAGCCTGGTATTTAGCTACATTAATTGGGTTATTGTATATTGTGTTTCCAAACATTTTTGGATTTACTAATCCTTTTAATTCTATTCCAATTCCAAAAACACCAATTTTAAATTTTCCTTTATTAAATATTTTATAAGGTTGAGTTAAACCGTTCATTGGAGTTTTCTTAAAATTATAGTTTGCATTTAGAATTTTAAAAGTCGCACTTTTTACTTGATGAGCTAAGCTATCAATTCCATTGTCAAAATCATGATTTCCAATGGTAGCAGCGTCATACTTCATTGCATTCATGAGTTTAAATTCTAATTCACCTCCAAAATAGTTAAAGTATGGAGTTCCCTGAAACATATCTCCAGCATCTAATAGAAGTGTGTGTTGACATTTAGATCTAATTTCTTGAATTAATTTAGCTCGCTTTGCTACACCACCCATTCCTGGATATTTTTTATGGTTTTTTGGAAAAGGATCTATGTGACTATGAACATCATTTGTATGCATGATACAAAGATGCTCAAGATTATTTTCAGCAAGTATTTGTGTGGGTTTATAAAGACTGAGAGCACTAATACTAGCAATTTGTTTAATGAAATTTCTTCTATTACTCATAGGAATATCTTTGGTCTTTGTGTGTTTGAATAGTATCTATATGTTCGCAGTAATTTAATAGTATATTTCTGATTTTAAGGTTTGTTTTTTTGTAGGAAATAGAGTCTGAAAAAAAGTACATTTTGTCTCCACCATTTGCCAAATAATCTGAGGTAAGAATTCGTACTGAAGAATCTAGTTTCAGGGAATGACTTATTTTTTTTCCATTAAAATTTAATTTAATTCCAGATATTGGGTGACCATTACTTTCAGATAAATAATTTAATGCTTCTTCAAAATTTAGTATTGGTATCTCAACAATAACTAATTCATTTTCGAAAGGCATCAGCTCATATATATTTTTTGTGGTAATTTCGCCCTTTGGAAGAGATGATCTAATTCCACCGTAATTTAACAAGCAAAAATCTACATTATTTTTTGGGACAGATATCATACATACATCGGCTATCCAATTAGATAGGGCACTTTCGGGTTTTGATTTTTCAAGAAATTCAGGAGAATAGCAAAGTACTATATCCATTATGCTGTCTATGCTTTTCTTGTATGGAGCATAAATTTGATAGATTAAGCTATCAGAATCTAAAGACATATTTAATGAAATACTTTTTCCAGAGACAGAAATTTTTTCTGAGCTCGAATGAGACACACAAGAATAAATAGAAATACTGACAAAGAATATAAATATTATATTGTTAGAACTGGGTTTAAAATTTTTAAAAATCAAATAATTTGTATTAAGTGGCATACTTTTGCTAAAGTTTAAATAATTTTGCTGTCAATTTACAATTATGTTTGAACATCAAATTAAATTTAGAGTTTTATATTCTGATACTGATCAGATGGGGTATATGTATTATGGTCAATATGCAAAATATCTTGAAATGGGAAGAGTTGAGGCATTAAGAAGTCTTGGCTTTTCATACAAGTCTATAGAAAAATCAGGAGTAATGATGCCTGTACTTGATTTAAATCTAAAGTACATAAAGCCATTATATTATGATGATGAAATTACTTTGATTACTCGCGTTATTAAAGAGCCTATTTCAAGAATCTATTTTGAGTATGAACTTTATAATCCTCAGGGTATACTGTCAACAAAAGCTAATACTACTTTAGTTTTTGTAGATGTAAAGTCTGGAAAACCCTGTTCAATCCCGGAATATTTCAAATTTACTTTTGCTAAATATTTTAATCTTTAGAATTTAATATAAATGAAAAAAATCACACAGTCTATAATTCCTCTTTTAGCATGCATAAGCCTTTTTCAGTTAAATATTAATGCTGAAGAAGGAATGTGGATCCCAATGTTTCTTGAGCAGCTAAATGAGTCAGAAATGCAATCTATGGGTATGGAGATTACCGCTGAAGATATCTATTCAATAAACAATGGAAGTTTAAAAGATGCAATAGTTCGTTTTGGCGGTGGTTGTACTGGCGAAGTAATTTCTTCTCAAGGCTTGCTTCTTACCAATCATCATTGCGGATATGGTCAGATTCAATCTCATTCATCCATTAATAATGATTATTTGAGGGATGGATTTTGGGCTAAAAATAAATCTCAGGAATTAACAAACAATGGCTTAACCGCAACTTTTATTAAGTATATGAAAGAAGTAACTTCCGAGATAACAATTCATCTTGACTCAATCATGACTGAGTCGGAAAGAAAAGAAATGGTCAATACTATAGGAGATTCATTAATTTCAATAGAGATTGCCGATGGGCATTTCGAGGCTACTATTAAACCTTTTTTTAAAGGAAATCGATATTTTATGTTTGTTACAGAAACCTTTAAGGATATTCGCTTAGTAGGTGCTCCTCCTTCATCTATAGGGAAGTTTGGTTCTGATACAGACAACTGGATGTGGCCTAGACATACAGGTGATTTTTCTTTATTTAGAATTTACGCTGACAAGGAAAATAATCCTTCAGAGTACTCAAAAGATAACATTCCTTATAAACCTCATCGACATCTAACAATATCAACTGATGGAATTAAATCTGGTGATTTTAATATGATTTACGGATTCCCAGGAAGAACAGATGAATATTTACCATCAGTAGCAATAGAGCAGATTACTCAAGTCCTGAACCCCGCAAAAATAGCAATCAGAGAAATTGCCCTTAAAATAATGGACTCTCAGATGAGGGCCTCTGATGAAGTTCGTATCAAGTATGCTTCAAAATATGCTAGTGTAGCCAATTATTATAAAAAATGGATTGGCGAAAATACTGGTATACAAAAGACTCGTGGCATAAAAAGAAAATTGGATATTGAAAATGCTTTCAGCGAAGCAATCATTTTGCAAGGAAAAACTGCTGAGTACGGAAGTTTATTGTCTACCTATGAAGATTTATATAATCAATTGGAAGACATAGCATTAGCAAGAGATTATTTTATTGAAATTGCTTATAGAGCAGTTGAAATTATAAAATTCTCAAATGCTAGCTCTAGATTTGTATTGTCAGGAAAAATAAATGATTTAGAAGCGTTTAAAAAGTCAATTCCTGGTCATTTTAAAAACTACGATATTACGACAGACAAATTGTTATTTGAAGCACTTATTGAAAAATATAAGATAGATCAGGGAGGAAGTAAATATGCTCCGCCATGTTTTAGTGAAAAAGTATCTTCATCAGAAGAATTATTTGATAAATCATTTTTTGCAGATAAAGATAAATTGAACACACTTTTTAAATCAAATCCAAAAAAAATTCAAAGAAAATTAGCAAAAGATCCTGTATATAGAATTGCAAGTTCTTTATATAGAAATTATCGAAATTCTATTTACAAAGATTATTGGGCATTGGAGGATTCTTTGGATGTACTAGATAGAAAATATCTGCAAGCATTAATGGAAGTTTTACCAAATTACAGAAAGTATTACCCCGATGCTAACAGTAGTCTTCGTATTACTTATGGACAAGTTAAGGGAGTTTCTCCTTTGGATGCTATTTCTTATGAACATGTCACCTATTTAGAAGGAATGATACAAAAGTATATTCCTGGAGATTATGAATTTGATCTTCCCACTAAATTAATTGATCTTTATGAATCAAAGGATTATGGTCCATATGCTGATGTTAACGGAAAACTCCCAATTTGTTTTATTGCCAGTAATCATACCACAGGAGGTAATTCAGGCAGTCCTGCTCTTAACTCAAAAGGAGATTTGGTCGGTTTAAATTTTGATCGTGCTTGGGAAGGTACTATGAGTGATATAAATTACGACTCCTCCCGTTGTAGAAATATCATGGTTGATGCACGCTATATCCTCTTTATAATTGATAAATTCGCAAATGCAAATTATTTAATTGAAGAAATGACATTAAATTAAATTATAAATTAAGATATTTTTTTTGTGTTTGGTATCTTTGAAAATAATGAGGGTAAATCAGTCAAATATTGATAAATCAGTTCGAAAAGAATTAGAGTTTGATCGAATTTTAGAATTTCTAGGTCAATTCTCCAAGAGTTCTTTTAACAAGGATCGAATTCAAAACCTCTCTATAATTAATAATCCCAAAATTTTAAATTATCATCTTGATTGTCTTCTAGAATTCCAATATATCCAGTCAGATTATCAGTTTCCTTCTTTCAGCTATATAGATTTGAAAGAACCTTTAAAGTACCTTCATATTCAAAATGCTGTATTGACAGAAGATCAATTTTTCCAGATTTACGATGCTTCTGTCTGGATTAACAAATTTCTTAATTTTATTAATCATAATGAATATGAAATTCCATCAATTTTAGAATTATTTGAAGATTTAAAAAAGAGTTCATCAATTAGGAAACTTATAGAAAAAGTATTTACTCCAAGAAGATTTATTCGTTCTAATGCCTCCGATAAACTCGTTCGGATTCGTGAAGATATTTCTCGAAAAAAATCTATGGTTGATAAGCTCTTTCAGGACTCTAAGAGTCATTTCGTTCAGCTTGGTTTTTTAGATGATATTAGAGAATCTTTTGCTGAGGGAGTTTCATTATTAGCTGTCTCATCAGAATTTAAAAGAAAAGTAAAAGGACGAGTTAGAGCTCAATCTAAGACAAAAAGCATCACATTTATAGAGCCTGACAAATGTATTTCTTTGAACAGAGAATTATCACATCTATTCGAGGAAGAAAAACTAGAATTACTGAGAATTTTTAAAGAACTAAGCTCAGATTTATTACTGCATATCGATCGAATTAAATCCTACAGAACTATTATTGAAGAATTTGATTTTCTTAACGCAAAACTTCAACTTGCAATGCTTATGGAAGCTAATCGTCCTAAGATATCAAAATTATTATCTGTCAATATAATTAAAGCATTTCACCCACTGTTGTTAATAGAAAACAATAAAAAAGGGTTGAAAACTATTTCTCAAGATATTCATTTTGACAATTCTAATCGAGTTATCGTAATTTCAGGGCCTAATGCAGGAGGGAAGTCTATTGCTCTAAAAACTATTGGTCTTATTCAATTGATGCTTCAATCTGGATTGTTTGTTCCTCTTCACCATAATTCATCAATGGGAATCTTCCACAATATCTTTACCGATATTGGAGATAATCAATCAATAGAAAATGAATTAAGTACTTATTCGCATAAATTAATGCGAATGAAACATATATTAAAGAACGCCGATAATTCATCCTTGTTACTCATTGACGAGTTTGGATCAGGATCTGACCCCGCATTAGGAGGTGCATTAGCGGGTATTTTTTTTAAAGAAATTGTAAAAAGTGGTGCTTATGGAGTATTAACCACACATTACGGAAACATAAAAGTTTTAGCTAACCAAACTGAGTTTGCTGAAAACGCATGTATGCTTTTTGACGAAAAAAAACTAAATCCATTGTTCAAGCTTAAAGTTGGTCAACCAGGAAGTTCGTATACTTTTGAAGTAGCAAAAAATATAGGTTTATCCAATGATTTGATTGATCAAGCCAGAGATAGTCTGAAGCAAGGGGCAGTTCGTTTTGAGGATACGATTTATCATTATCAAAAGTTGACTACTGAATTACAAATAATTCAAGATGATATAGCTCTACAGAAGTTTGAATTGAGCAACCAAAAAAAAAAATATGCTTTTATGTTGGAGAAAGTCGAAGATAAACTTGAGTCACAAAGAATTGTCATGGAAATCGAATCTAAAAACTTACAACTTGGGAAAAGAGTTAATAAATTAATAGAAAAATACAAAAATGGATCTTCTTTTAAAAGTATTATTACTCACTTAAAAAAAATTATTGAGAAAGAGTCTAATAGAAAATTTGAAAACCAAGCTTCAAAGAAACAATCTAAAATGATTGATACGCAAATTAAAAAATCTTTTAATGTAGGTCAGGAAGTACAAATAGAAGGCACAAATCAACAAGGTGAAATTTTAGAGTTAAAATCAAATACTGCTCTTTTGCAGATTGGCTTTGCTAAACTCGAAGTCTCTTTTTCAAAGCTCGAAATTCTATCATAAAAATATTTAAAAATATAAACTACCCTTAAAAAATAGATTTCTTTTGTTTAACTAAATTTACAATATAATGAGAAAAGAAATTATCGCAGGAAATTGGAAGATGAATATGACAATTAAGGGTGGTGAAACTCTTTGCTCGTCAATCTTGAAAGACGGACAAGACTCATGTCGAGAAATAATTCTTGTTGCTCCCTTTGTTCATCTAGAATCTTTAATTCGTCAAACTAAAGGTAGTCAAATTAAAGTTGCTGCACAAAACTGTCACCAGCAATTATCTGGTGCTTTTACCGGTGAAATATCAGCTTTAATGTTGTCTGAAATAGGTCTGGATTATGTTTTACTAGGACATTCAGAAAGAAGAATTTATTTTAATGAAACTAATGAACTAATTGCTTCCAAAGTTAATTCTGCATTACTCCAATCTTTAAAAGTTATTTTTTGCTGTGGAGAATCATTAGACCAAAGAAATTCGGGTAAATATTTAGATATTGTTTCTCAACAAATCACCGATTCTTTATTTCATTTAAATCCCATAGATTTTAAAAATATTGTAATTGCTTACGAACCAATTTGGGCTATAGGAACTGGTAAAAATGCAAGTAGTTTGCAAGCACAAGAAATGCATTATCATATAAGAAATTTCTTGGCTATAAAATTTGGAAATGACCTAGCAAACAACATGTCTATTTTGTATGGAGGATCATGCAATCCATCTAATGCCTCTGAATTGTTTTCCCAACCTGATATCGATGGAGGATTAATTGGCGGTGCTTCTCTTTTAGCTGATGATTTCATATCCATTATTAATTCCTAAGTGATGAATTATATTGAGGTTAGTTTTAAAATAGAGGCTCTTGACTCTGCAGATATTTCAACTGACATGCTTCGGGACATATTAGTTGCTGAACTTGGAGATATTTTTTTTGAAAGTTTTGTTCACACTGATGATGGTCTTAAAGCATACATAAAAGAGTTTGAATATAGTCCAACTTCCTTAAAAGAGTTATATATTTTTGATAATATTAATTTTCAAATATCTATGGACGTAAAACTCATAGCTCAAAAAAATTGGAATGCAGAATGGGAAAAAAGCTTCAGACCAATAAAAATTATGGGAAAATGTGTTGTTCGCGCACCATTTCACAAAAAAATAGATGTTGATTATGATATTATTATTGAACCTAAGATGTCTTTTGGTACTGGACATCACGAAACTACTTTCCAGATGATTTCACACCTTCTTGAAATTAATTTATATGAAATGAGTGTCCTAGATATGGGTTGCGGTACGGGAGTTCTTGCCATACTTGCTTGTATGATGGGAGCTAAGTCAATCACGGCGATTGACATTGATGAATGGGCTTATAAGAATACTATTGAAAATATCCAAAAAAACAAGTGTTCCCAAATTATTGTTAAACATGGGGGAATTGATCAAATCAAAACTCTTCAATATGACTTAATCTTAGCTAATATCAATCGAAATATCTTAATTGACAATATGAAGGCTTATGTCAATAGTATGTCCAACACTTCAAAGATTATTTTTAGTGGTTTTTACACTTCCGATATTCGTTTTATTAATGAAAAAGCTCATGAATTGGGTTTGCGTTTATTGAGACAATCAGAGAAAAATTTATGGGCCTCTTTAGTTTATCAGAAAAATTAATAGTTAAATCTATTCTATAATTTCAGTCAATTTATTTTTTGATATTTGAGTTGTGGATTTTTAATAAATAGTTATGAGACACTTAGACATAAATCCTAATGATTTATAGAATTTCTTTTATTTTAGTTGTTATTTCATTTTACTCGACACCTTCTTACTCACAAGATAAGACTGAGTTTGGCACTTTTGTTAATGAAATTAAAGAAGATATTAAGGATTATATGAGTTCCGATACTAGGCAGGAAGGATATCGGTTTCTGAAAAATTATAGAAAAGGTTCTTTTGACGAGTCTAAAAAAAAATTAATCTTTCAACTTGTCACCCAACTTAAAAAAAAAAGATTTAAAAATGCAGAAGATTTTTATCATTTATTTCAAATTTTAAATAAATATACAGAAGGTGATATTAATGATAGAACTTTAGATTCTTTTTTAAATGGATCTCTCTCTTTAGTTCCTAACTTGAAGCATAAATCATCTATTTCTTATATTCGTAAATGTGCTCTTGTACTTGTAGATAGTATTCTTTTTTCAAGTAACTCTTTTGAATGGAAATATGGATTAGGAGATATTAATTTTACTTTTGATTCCTTACCAAAAATTTCTAGTAATATAATAGATATTTATTGTATTTCTAAATCTGATACTATTGCAATATATCAGACAAGTGGTTATATGGACATCTTATCAACTAAATGGTATGGTAACAGTGGTAATGTTGATTGGACTAAGCACAATATTTCAAATGATTCTCTTAGTGTTTCTCTAATATCATACATTATTGATCTAAGAAGTTCAAGTTACAAATCTGATGCTGTCTTAAAGGGAAAGCTACATCATAATAGAAAAATTATAAAGGGCAGTTTTAGAGATGATTTAAATGTAAATCTTAACCGAATTTCATCTTCTTTTCCATCTTTTATTTCAGATCAAAACTCTATTTTTTTTACTAATATATTTAATGATGTTCATGCTAAAGGCGCAATTGAAATTAGTGGAAAAAGAATTTTTTTATTTTCTCCTAATGGTCAAGATGTTCAACTTGAATTTATGCATAATGACAAATCTTTTATTTCAGTCCTTACTAATCGATTTAGATTTGAAGATTCTAAAATATATGCCAAGGATGTAGACCTTAAAATTTCTTGGAATAGCGATTCATTATTCCATCCAGAACTGGATTTATTTTATAGTGATATTACTCATTCTCTTTTATTTAATCGAGATTCTAAAGGTATGGGAATGAGTCCAATTCACTCTTCTTTTCACCAGTTAGATTGTTATTTTGACAAACTAGAATGGAAGAAAGATTCTAGCGTATTATATTTTTCTAATGATCTTAATCCAGATAATAATCCAGCATTATTGGAATCATTTAATTTTTATGATGAATCTCGGTATACTGATATCGAAACTTTCGCCCTTCGTCATCCAGCTTTTGTATTGCGATCTATGCAGATTGATTATGATAATCGTAAATCATTTTCCCTGAATGAAGTTTCAGATTACTTCAATTATTCCAAGGAAAATTCCCACCTTTTAATGACTAATTTTGCTATTGTAGGTATAGTGGATTATGATTTTTCTAAAGAGCTTATTTTTATCAGAGAAAAGCTAGATTTTCTTTTAAATGCTCGTCTAGGAATAACAGATTATGATAAGATTCAATTTATTTCTCGCTCAAACTCAATCCCATCAGCTAAAATGGCCCTATCTAACGGAGATCTTTTTGTATATGGAGTTGATATGGTGGAACTTTCTGACTCTAACCAAGTCGCTGTTTTTCCAGTAAATAACGAACTTGTGATTCATAAGAATCGAGACTTTACATTTGATGGTCTTCTTCAGTCAGGCCGATTTGGATTATTTGGGAAGAAGATGAAGTTTCTTTATGATGCTTTTGTTGTTGACTTTGACAAAATTGACTCATTACAATACTTAGTTTCCATCCATGGTGATTCTATTATTTCTCCTGACGAGAAAGTTGTTAAAACTGTTATTTCTGACATTAAAGGTAAGTTTTCTATAGATAATCCCACAAATAAATCAGGTCTTAAATTTTTACCCGAATATCCTATTTTATTCAGCAATGAGGAATCTAATGTGTACTATAATAAAATTAAGAATGGAGTATATAAGAAAGATCTATTCTCTTTTAAAGTTGATCCATTTGTTCTAGATTCTCTTCTTAAAATTAATACGGGAAATTTAGAATTTCCAGGCTGTTTGAATGCACCATCTATTTTCCCTCTTTTTAGAGATACATTAAGATTAAATTCTTTATTTGAATTAAGTTTTTCTCATAATATCCCTGACAGATATTTAGCTTATGAAGGTCGGGGTGAGTTTACAAACAAATTATATTTAGATAATAATGGCTTGCATGGTAAAGGAGCTCTTTATTATTTAAATTCAGTAACTTTTACGGACTCAATCTATTTTTATCCCTTTAGGGCATTAGCTCATGCCGAGTCCCACAATATTTATTCTCAAAAATCTGAACCGAATTGCCCAAATGTATTTATTGAAGATGCCAGCATAGATTGGCGTGCCTTCGATGATCAGATTGAGTCTCGTAATAGAGATTTTCTCTATTTAACTTATAATGAGGGATTCAATTTTGATGGGTCTATGGTTCTTAGTCCCAAAAATTTGATAGGTTCTGGAGATTTATTTTATTATAATGCTATATCGACATCATCAAGCTTTATTTTTAAGCGTCGAAAATTTACTGCTAAACAATCTAAATTTTCTTTTTTTGAATCCGATTTAGGTCCAAAAATAATAAAGGGGAATCGCCTTTTTTCCTCATTTGATTTTGATTCTAATACGGGCTATTTTAAATCTTTGGATGACAGTGCTAGTTTTGAGCTATATAAAAACAAATACTTGCTTTATTTTGACCAAATGAATTGGAACAGGAATAATCAATTACAAAATTTTGTTCAGCTATCACAAAATAAAGCCCTTATAAGATCTATTCCAACAAGTAACGATTCTCATTCTTTTAATGCAGATTCAGCTATCTTTGATTTAGAATCCTATAATCTTGATGTTAAAGGAGTTGATGAAATTTATATACCTCCAGTTCGTATCGAACCAGATTTATCTCATATACGAATTTATGCTAATGGAGACATAGATAGATTACACAATGCTACACTATCTATCAATACAGATACTAAAACTAATTATTCATTTTATG
>MDTC01166861.1_pt1 | contig 13401 bp, 6 predicted proteins | sample 811181 | NCBI WGS metagenome assembly MDTC01 (sample SAMN05326644, study PRJNA326480) | marine metagenome | isolation source: seawater | place: Pacific Ocean: North | collected 2011
ATGTATTAATATCTGTATTTACAATTGTAGCTCCATTATCAAAAGTAGTTGTTCCTTGTAGTTTACCAGTTATTGTAACTGTATCTGTGTTTGCATTACCTAATGTAACGTTACCATTAAGTGTTGTTGTTCCACTAGCAGTTAAAGTTCCTGCATTTATTGTTGTACCTGAAATTGTTCCTGTGCTTGTAATTCCACTGTTTCCATTATTAATTGATCCAAAACCGCTTGTAATCGAACCAGAATTTAATACTCCTGTTGAAGTTATGTTACCAATAGCAGTTACTATTGTTGTTTTGGTAGTTGCATCTAAAGCATCAATATTCGACAAGGTCATTGTTCCTCCACTATCAGATAATATAGCTTCTCCATTAACACTTAGGGATTTTGAAACAGCAAGGTCTACTCCTTCACTAGCTACTATAGGACCTGAAAATGTAGTGCTTGTTCCACTGGCTCCTATAGCAGTTAATCCTGTCATAGTGCTAATATTTGGTTGAATTGCTGTTGATAGAGTTGCTACAACATTTTGACTGAAAGTAACAATACCAGTTGAACTAATTTCAATTGCATCGGGGTCATCAACAGAACCAATTTGTTGTCCATTTCCTATTGTAATACCATTACTATGGACTGAACGAGCTGTAAATGTAGCTACTCCTGTAACACCTAATATTCCACCTAATGAAGAAGCTCCATTACCAACAGTAAAATTCTTTCCAGCAGCAATAGATACATTATCATTTAACGTAGTTGTTCCAGTAACAGTTAATGTTCCACCTAATGATGTGGCACCAGAACCAACTGTTAATGTACCATTTCCTTGCATGAGAATATCTTTACCAGCTGCAATAGTTACATCATCATTTAATGTAGTTGTTCCAGTGACAGTCAATGTCCCACCTAATGAAGTAGCTCCAGTACCAACAGTAACATTCTTTCCAGCAACAACAGTTACATTATCATTTAATGTAGTTGTTCCGGTGACAGACAATGCTCCACTTAAAGATGTAGTTGATGCTGTAACTAAAATTGTATTATCTGTTGAATTAGAGATAGATTCTCCATTACCAAATGTAATATCATTTCCGCTTACTGTTAAATCACCACCAACAGTAACATCTGTACTTGTAGTTACTGTTCCCACAATATTTACACCACCAGCACCATTAATTGTCAAAGCACCACTTGAGGTTTGATATGTAGAAGCACTTGCACTAGTGATATTTACTGGAGTTCCTGTGAGTGTTGCACCAGTTGAACCATCATGAGTAATCTTAAAATCATTACCAGCCCCCATATTAAATATAGAACTATCAGAACTTAATGTTAAATTACCAGTTCCAGTAATATTTCTAAATGAATCAATATCTTTATTATTATCAACTACAACTGCATTACCGGAAGTAACCGTTCCAGGAGTAGATCCATCTAAATAATTAATTTCAGTAGCAGAAGAAGTTACTAGATTTCCTGCTAATTTTAAACCATTTGTACCATCATGAGAATTAATATTGAAATCAAAAGCACCATCTTTAAGAGTTATTCCCGAATCTGCAATAGTTAGTAAATCAGTATGATTTGTATTTCCTATAGTTGAGTTTAAGAAGACTAAACTCTTTACAGATGTAATTCCAGTCGAATCAACAGTAAATCCATTCATAGTAATTGTATTCATAGTTAAATCACCAGTTCCAGTAATATTTCTAAATGAACTAATATCTTTATTACCATCCACTACAACAGCATTACCAGTAGTAACCGTTCCAGGATTAGATCCATCTAAATAATTAATTTCAGCTGCAGTTGAAGTTACATCAGTTGTTCCATCATTCAATGTTCTATAATTAATTTTTCCATAAATATATGCATCATTAAAGTTATATGAATCAGATCCTAAATCAGTTTGACCTGCTGTTCCAGGTAGCCATTTATTTATAACATTACTTCCAGAACCACCAATAACTAAAGTATTTGAACCACGACCTGTTGCTCCTGATCCAATAACAATAGAGCTATTATCTGTAATATTTTCCGGCAATGTAGAATAACCTAAGAAAATATTTTGATTTCCCGTTGAAGTAGCACCTGAACCTCTACCTATAGCAACATTAAAATTCCCTGATACATTACTTTTTAGTGAATGTCTTCCAATAGCTGTATTACTAAAACCAGAAACACAAGAAATCATAGATTCAAAGCCGACAGCAACATTATCACTAGCATCAGCACTATTTAATTTTTCTAATGTTCTTAAACCAATCGCAGTATTTCTACTACCTTCACTATTAGCTTGTAATGAATAATATCCTAAAGCTACATTTGCATCGCCAGTCGTCACATTCATTAATGCCATAGTACCGACTCCAGTATTTCCACTTGCATCAGTTAAAGAAATCATAGAGTCATAACCCAAAGCTGTATTGTCAGTTCCACTTGTAATAGAATTTAACGAATTTTCTCCAATAGAAATATTTCTTTTTGCAGTAGTTGAATGATTAGCTGGTATATTACCTATATAGATTGAGTCATCAGAAACTTTTACATCACTGAGATCATCTAATTGAATTATAGCATTATACCACTCAATTTGAGCAGATGATGATTTGTAAATTAGAGCTTGATTATTACTTCCAACACTATTTGGCAAAGGAACTAATGTAGTGCCAAAATTAATTTTGTTTATAAAAATTCCATCAAAAATGTTTGCTGACTCACCTAGTGTTAACGATGATGAATTTGGGACTAAATTACCTCCAAAGTTAGTTTTACCAGTAACAATGTTTAAAGCAGTTTTATCTGCAGTTCCTGTTATTGAAACTAAATTACCAGAAACTTGAGATGTTGAATTTGTAATAGTTAATCCTCCTCCTGTATTATTATTTGGATCAATTGTTACAGTACTACCCTCTAAATTAGATTTTAAAGTTCCTTTAGTACCAGAAAATGTTTCACTGCTATTAGTTGCTTCAGTTAATAACATAAATTTTGAATCATCACTATCCCATCCCATAAAACCTAATTTTGCTGCAGAGCTCTTATAATATCTAAATTCAATTCCTCTATCTAAAGCATCATCACTTGTCGGATTTGTATCACCTCCAAGAGTAATTATTGGATCATCTACTGTCATAACTGTAGAATTAACTGTAGTAGTAGTACCATTTACTGTAAAATTACCACCTATTTCTAAATTACCTTCAACCTTGAGACCATTTGTAGGAGCACTAGTAGTACCAGCATAAGAGCTACCAATTACTACAGAACCTAATATATCTAATTTATTTACAGGACTAGTAGTGCCGATACCAACATTACCGTTTGCACTCATTGTCAAAGTATCCACTATTGTCCTTCCACCATTATAGAAATTACTCTTAAAAGTCATTTTCAATCCTGCACCAGCCTCATGTTCATTGTAGATTTGGTAATAGTCGTTAGGATCGGTTTTTCTAGCAATGCGTAAAGCATTTGTATCTGAATTAACTTCCAGAACAGATTGAGGATTAGTAGTTCCAATACCAAGCTTATCACTATCTAACATCATTCTTGCTGTTGTAGTTGTTCCGTCAGTTGTATACCATTTATGTTTATTTGTAGAAAAATATGTTGTTGTACTACCTTCTACACCAAAACCATAGTGTCCTTGTTTGTCATAAAGATCAATCTTTTGAGGTCCTTCTGCACCAATACCACCAGTATCAAAAGAAGCATCAAAGAAGAGTTTTCCACCTGTTCTAGTAGTACCAGATACTGCATAGTTACTTAAATATAGATTACCTTTTGCTTCTACTAATTCTTCAGGAGTAGTAGTTCCAATACCTAAAAAGCCCGAGGCATCTAAGACCATTTTTGTGCTTACTTCAGTTGCAGTATTACCATCAGCAGTCTTTGTTTTAAATGCCAATCCTCCTGGATAATTATTAATAGTGTCATTATTTGCTTTAACATATGACTCAATTGATGCCATTTCCCAATTATCTCCGCCAGTATTTTTTGTTGAAAATTTTATATCTGCTGCAGGATACGTTCCACTATCAGTAAATTGTTTATGTAAATGTAATGTGCTTGTTGGAGTAGTAGTTCCAATACCTACATTACCACTATCTAATAATGTCATAACATGAGATTGAGATGTCCAATTAGTTCTTAAATTAATGTCTAACCTTGATTTAGAATCAGTGCCAGAATTTGATGCTCTACATATTTTAAAAAGTGCACCTGCCGGATTTGCTTCAGTAGCTGTTCCCATTCTACCTAGATATAATGTTGTTTTTGGATCATCAATTGCTGTATTTGATGTATTGGTAGGGTGAATAACAATTAAAGCATTGCTAACATCAGCTGTGATATCAGTTCCAGCAATTGATGTATTTGCACTTCCTACTTGAAGAGCACCAAATATATCTGAAGTACCAATACCAAGATTACCATCATTATTTAAGGTCATTTTTAATTCAGAGTTTACAAAAAAACCAAATTGATGATCTATTAAGTTATAATTGATTTGTCCATCAATTGAATTTGAACTAGATGTTCTTTTAAAGTCAATAAATGAATTTTTACCAGCAGAAACTAAATTAATTGTTTGTTCATTACCATTACTTCCACTTATATATCCAAAATGAATACCTTCTACATTAGAATTGCTATCTATTTGTCCATTAATATGTAAAACACTTGATGGATTATTTGTTCCAACACCAACTTCTCCTGCATTATAAAAAATTTTAGTACCAGAAACTTGCCAAACTGATGAAGAGCTTCCTGATGATGTTTCGAATGTTACTTGATTACCATTATTATAAAAATTACCAGTAAAATTAATATTACCATTAATATCTAATGCATAACTTGAACTAGGAGCAGTATTAACTCCCACCCTACTATAAAATTGAGAATATGATGGACTAATAAGAAAAGATTGTGCAGAACCACTAGTTGTGGATGATGTTGAAAATACCAAATTACCTTTATAATCCTCCTCATCACTTTTAGCTTCAATAGAAGCACTACTAACATTTCGATTATGTCCTGTCCATACAATTTTTCCATGACTCTTTTCGTTATCACTCGAAGGGGATCCATCTTGAATAATTCTATTATTTATCAAGACTCTAATTGATTGATCATCTAATAATTGTGAGCCAATTGTTGATGATTTTCTAAAAGTTGCAGTCCCGCTAATATCTATGGCAGAAATTGGATTAATTAAAGCAATACCTAAATTACCTTGATTATTGATTCTCATTCTTTCAGACATTATAACATTACCTTCAGGATGAGTCCAAAAACTTATACCGCCTCCTATAGTACCATCATTTGAATTCTTTAATCCCATGATTGCTCCTGTTTCAACAACACTATTTTCACTTGAATTCCATCTTTGGGCAAACTTAATTGACGGACCAACACCTTCTGATGCAGCCGAATTTACATGATAATTTGCTAAAACTAAAGTTCCATTCACATCATCAGATGATTGACCTGTTAATGCAGCAGAATCATCTTGTCTTATATTCATTGTACCTGATATATCAGCTGTTCCAATATTAATTCCAACTTTTCCTGGGATATAAACATCAGGTGGACTTGTACTTTTTCCTAGAATTATTTGATTTGATCTTGTTATAGCAGAATTGTAACCAATAGCTGTTGAATTACTTACATCAGTCAATGAAGTGGTATTATTTGCATTATAACCTAAATAGGTATTATATTGCCCTCTTACATTAATAGATCCTGAGTTAAAACCTAATCCAGTATTTCCATTAAATTTTGTTTCATACAAAGACTTAAATCCTATTCCAATATTATTATCTGAAGCATCATTATTGTATAAAGCTAAATACCCAATACCAATATTATTACTAAAACTATTAGAAGTGCTACTAATTAGAGCTTGATGACCAATTGCTATGTTTCCTTCACCAGTTTGATTAAATTTTAATGCTTCAAACCCTAATGAAATATTACTTGATCCTGTTGTAATACTTTTTGAAGAACTTTTTCCAATAGAGACATTATAATCACCATCAGTTAATACCGATAAAGCATCAATACCTAATGATACATTATTTTCAGCACTATTTGTTGATGAACTTGGAGTTCCTATAAAGATAGAATTAGAACTAATTAAAACATCAGATAAATCAGCCATTCCAAATTCAACATTATTAATTTTTAGTTTATCACTTAGATTTATATATCCTGAAACATCAAGTTTAGTTTCACTAATAGTAGCTATAACATTACCTCCTGCATAAAATTTTAGTTCATCATCATCAGAAGCTGGACTTGTTTCAGCTGTAATATAAGTATCTCCATCTACATCTTTGATTCCACCTAATGATCCCCATGAATCTCCTGCTCCAAAACCTTCGAATTGGCTTGTTTCTGTGTTGTATCTTATGTATCCATGATGTAAAGAAGAACTAGCAGTAGGTCTTTCATTAATTGTTCCTTTAGGTATCTTTAGATGATTGTAAACAAAAACTTGAGTAGCAGAAACATCTTTGAATATAGCATGACCAGAAGAGTCAACAGTTCCTAAATTTTGATATACATGTAAATTAGTAGCGGAAACATCTTTGAACATAGCATGGCCAGAAGAATCAACAGTACCTAAATTTTGGTATACATGTAAATTAGTAGCAGAAACGTCTTTGAACATAGCATGACCAGAAGAGTCAACTGTACCTAAATTTTGGTATACATGTAAATTAGTAGCAGAAACGTCTTTGAACATAGCATGACCGGATGAATCTTCAATTCCAATATTTGTATTACTAATCCTACTAAACTGAAAATATTGTTCGTCAGACATCCATTCTATTTTACCAGAACCTTGTGAAGACATAAAATTCATAGAAATATCATGAGTACTATTATTTCCGAAACTAATATTATTTCCTATAGCTTCAAATTGAGAATCTGAAAAACTTAAATAAGAAGTTGTAGTTATTGAGGTATCAGAAGCATCGTTTGTAGTTAATCCAATTTCAAACTTATCTGTACTTTCTTTCCAAATAAATGATGCATTATTTAAATCTCCTCTATTTATTATAAATCCAGAATCATTAGCAGGAGTACCAGAAGTATCATAAGATAATTCTATTATACTATCTTTAATTACTTTATTTGTAGTTTCAAGAGTAACTGTAGTACCTTTTACAGTTAGATCTCCTAAAATTACTACATTTCCACTTGTATCAAGATTACCTGAAGAATCAATAGTAAGTGCTCCTGATATCAATTTCAAATTATTAAAAGCAGGATCTACAATGGTAAAATCATCTATAAAAGAAATACCATCACTTCTAACTGTAAATTTAATATTATGTTTATTATCAGTTATAATTTCATAATTTGATGACATATTATTTCATCTTAGAAATAAAAAAACTAAATTTAACTTATTTAAAAGAAAATTATAATTTATTTAATATGAGTATTCCAAAAATATTAGCATTGGATTTTGATTACAACTTGACAACTGAAGATTTAGAAAAAACAATAAATCTTAAATTAGATATTAATAAAGAAGAATTCAAAAAGCTTAATGAAGATAGAAAAAGCAAAAATATTACTGAAATAAAAATAGAAGAGATTCATAATTTGGTTGTAAAAGGTAAAGTGTCCTATAATGATAATTGTTTTAAATTTAAAATGAATCCTAATGATGATGAAATTGAATTTGCAAAAATTATAGAACCTTTATTAGAGATCAACATTGACTATTTTAATAATAATAAAACAGAATATCTTCATTTTTGTCCTAATTTTAATAAATTGATGACGACAAATAATTTTAATGCAATAGTAGAAAATTATTATATTCCATTAAAAGAAAATGAAATAAAAAGAGATATTGGTCAAAAAAACTATGATTTATTAAATGAAAGGGAATCAAAATTTAATGTTATATTCAAAACTTTAATAAATAAACCAGCAAAGCAAATTAGTGAATTATTTTTACCAGCATTATCAAATAACCTAGAATCACAGTTTTTTAATGAAATAGAAAACGACAATTATAAATACTTGATTTATGCACCAGAAAATTATGTGTGGAAGATTCCTATGAGCATGAATAATGAAATTATAAATACTAAATCAGTAAAAATGACTTTACGTTATTTACGAATGGATGAAATTGAAGAAACAAGGAATTCCTTATTATCAGATGATGAATATTTGAAAAATATGGGAAAAGAAATTTTCACTAAAGAAATTAATTTAAACTCTGAGAATTCTTTTGAAGAGGATTGGTCTACTGACGAAATTAAGCAAAATAATAGTGTTATAAAATCAAATATTTTACCAAAATTTAGTTTAGATAAAAACCAAAATATTTTCCTAACTCCAGCTGGTAAAGTATCAGACTTTTTATTAAAGATGTATTTTGGAGTTAACAGTAAGTTTTTTGAGCAAAAACTTAAAGTAGAAGAAAATAAGGAAGAAATAAATCAAGAATAAATTGAAAAAATTATTTTGTAAATAAAAATCCATGTCTTATGGTTGATTTTTATGACAAAAATGCATTTAATTTCTCTAAAACAAGAGTTAATCCATGGCCAAGTACAATTCAATTCTTAAACAATATTGAAAAGAATTCGAAAGTACTTGATGTAGGATGTGGGAATGGTAGAAACCTTTTTTATAGGGATGATATTAATGTGACAGGATTAGAGTATTCTAAAGAATTATGTAAAATAGTCGAGAATAAAGGTGGTAAAGTTGTTAATGCAAATATGACTGATATGCCTTTTGACAATAATAATTTTGATTATATAATTTGTATTGCTTCTTATCATCACCTTGATAACGATAAAGATAGAGAAAAAGCTATTAATGAAATGTTTAGAGTTTTAAAAGAAAAAGGTAAAGTATTTATTCAGGTATGGGCAATGGAACAACCATTTAATTCTAAAAGAAAATTTTTAAAGCGTAATCAAATAGTTCCATGGAAAAATAAAGATGGGACTATATTAAATAGATATTATAGAATATATCCAAAAGGTGAATTAGAAATCGAAGTGAAGAAATTTAATTCAGATTTTGAATTGCTAAAATCATTTTATGAAGAAGGAAATTGGGTTATTATTTTATTAAAATAATTTAAAAACAAATTTGATTTTTATTAATATGAGTCTTCAGATTAATCCTCAATTTTCTAGTGATTCGGAGAAAACCTCAGCTTCAGATTCAGAAATTCAGGTTTTTTTGAATTTTGGGTTTTTTACTAAAGCGAATCTAGGATATGAAATTGCTTTAGAGCAAAATGATAATGAAATATTGGATACTGGTTTAGTAATAGGATTAAAACAATTTGATAATATCGTGGATATAAACTTTATTGGTAACAAAGATGTTGATGATATAATTTTTCATAATGAATATATTCTTGCTAATGGAAAAAGTTATAAATATGACAAAGTAAAAATAAGGTTTTCGCTAGGAGAATGTTTTTTGGTTTCAAAAGATCAACATGAATTTATTTTGAAAATGAATGATGAAATTTTTGAAATGCTATCCGTAATTATTAATGATCAAGAAGAAGAAAACTGTGTAATATCTGTTATTAACTCTCAAATTTGTTCATGTGAAATTTCTAATGGACAGATAATTTCAGTAAATCCAATTGATATAGGAGAAAATAAGATAATTGATGAAAATTTAAAAATAAGAACAAAAAGTGGAACTGAATTTAATATATCCGATTGTTATCTGAGAAGATGTAAAAAGAAAATTTATTTACATATAGATGATAATCCTTCTGGAACTCTTATTCTAGGGAAAACTGATAGTAGCTCAAGTTTAAATGAATTAGATATTTAAAGATTATAATATTTAATATGTAATGGATTCTAATAAATACTATTATGAAGAAATGGAAACTCTAAAAAATTGGAGAAGATATTTAGATAATTCACATAAGAGAAATAATCAAATGTGGAATAGTATTGAATATAATCAATTTGTAAATGAGGAAGTAAATAGATTAAATAGAAAAGTTTATTATATAAAAGATGATTTGGTAAAATGTAGAGAAAGTTATGATAATCTAAAAAAAGATAATGATATTTTAATTTCAAAACTAGATAAATATAAAGAAAAAGAAAAACCAACTAAAAGGAAAGCTTCAGAACTTACATTGTGGTATAATCAAGAGAAAAAAAAGAAACCTAAAAATTATAATAAATTAAAAGAAAACGTTCGTAACAATAATTTATTAAATATTTTTGCAAATCTAAAGTCATTAGATGACATCATAGCATTTGAAAATAATTCAAAAAGATTTGATTATTTAAAAAACAAAAAATTTGAGAAATTATATAAACTTATTCCAAGTTGTAAAAATTTAAATGGAATGATTGGACTAGATAATGTAAAAAAGCAGATATTTAACCAATTAGGTTTTTTTTTACACGGGTTAAATAATTCAAATGAAATTAATCATATAGTTATTACTGGAGAACCAGGAGTAGGAAAAACAAGTCTTTCAAAAATTTTAGGAAAAATTTATTTAGCATTAGGGTTTTTAAAGAATGATACATTTGTAGAAGCAAAAAGATCAGATTTAATAGGTCAATATTGTGGACATACTGCAATAAAAACTCAAAAAGTTATCGATTCTGCTGAAGGTGGTGTTTTGTTAATAGATGAAGTTTATTCTCTAGGAAATAAAGAAAAGAAAGATTCATTTACAAAAGAATGTATTGATACAATAAATCAAAACTTGACCGAAAAAGGAGATAAATTTTTGTGTATAATTGTTGGATATAAAGAAGAAGTTCAAAGTTGTTTTTTTAATTATAATAAAGGCCTTGAAAGAAGGTTTCCAGTAAGATTTGAATTAGATTCTTATAATGAAACAGACTTAAAAGATATCTTATTAAAATTTATGAAAGATGATAATTGGGGATTAGATGAGAAAGTAGAATCAATTGATAATTTTTTAACAAACTTAATTTCAAAAAATAAAAATCTTTTAAAATTTCAGGCTGGTGATATAAGAACAATATTTCAATTGATTAAAGAAAATTATAGCTTAAGATTATTAAATGAGTCTATTGAAGACGGTTGTGGAGATAAAATATTAAGTTATGTTGATTTTGAAAATGGGATTGACAAATTTAAAAAAATGAAAGAAGATAGTAAGGAAAAAATACCTGATTATTTAAAAAATATGTATGTTTAAAAATATATTAAAACAAAATATATATTATTTTAATATATGTCAAATTTTAGGGATTTAAAACTAGAATTTAGTAAAGTTACTTTCAAATCAGAAGAATATCTTTATATTAAAGAAGAAAATCCAAATTTATTGAATTCTGAAGATAAAATAAGTTGGGTTTATATACAATTAAAAGAATTTTGGATGAAGAAGCAAGGCAAAAATTTACATCTTGGTAATAGTTTGGGTATACTTTATTCATTAACAGGTCAATATGAGTCTATATTAAATCAGTGGATATCACAAATAAAATCAACAATAGATTTTCCATAAAAATCTTATAATTTACTTAATTCTTTTATTGAAAAATCAAGAATTGATGTAGTAGTTAATATCAACATGTCTAGTTCGCTAGTTTCTATATCTTTATTTAATAAGTCTTTATAATTAGACACTATTTTTTTATAAATAAAATGATTGATTAAACCAACAACTTTTCTTTTATACTTATTATTTAGAGAATTTTTTACAATTAATCTTGCTTCCGAAGATTCTAAACTTTGATAAGAACTTTCATTTTCAAAATCATCTACATACTCTTCCTCTTCAAATTCATTTACAAGATTTTCTTTTTTGTTAATTAAATTTGAAATAGTTTCATTATCTAATTTTCCATCTGCAATATGATCAAAATCATAATCAATTTTATAATTAAAATCATCATCTAAATCTTCTATTAAATTGAGCTTATCTAGTGAATCTTCTTTTGTCATATCTGAAAATTTATCAGATAAACTGTCATCTGATTTGATAAAATCATTTTTAGACATAAATAAGTTTTTTGGAGATAATCTTTCTTTGTTTTCGTTATTATCATCATTCATCATTTTATTTTTAAAAAGAAATTTATTTTTGATTTTAGGAATTTTTTTTGGGCTTAAAGGTAAAACCTTTCTTTCAAAGAAATCTGGCTTACTTTTAACTTTATTTAATAAACTGTAAATATAATTTAATGTATCAATTGAATCATAAAAATATGGAAATCCTGAATGAATTGTACAAATTAAAAGATTATTTTTTGATAAAATAGGTTTAAGTAATCTAGTTAAGTCAGAACGTCTAAATGGCATATAATTTTTTCCAATTGCTCTAAAGCATTCTTTTAAGGCTAGTAATGAAGAATTTATATAAGAAGTTTCTAATTCACTAATTTTATTATATAAATTAGGTTTTCTTTCATTTCCTGCAAGATCAACAATTGTATATTTTTTATTATTTTTATAAATGTATATTACTAAATGGGATCTTGAAGAAGTTAAATTATGTTTTGATTTCCCTCTTGTTCTTGAATTATAAATAATTTCTTTAAAGTAATTAAAATTATCATTATTTATTTTTTGTTTAAAAGTATTTTGACAAATGTCTTCTTTGTTCTCATTAGAATATAAAACAACTTTGTTTTCAGTAAATAGGTCATATATTCCATTATATCTTAAATCAAGAACTTCCATTTCAAATGAATTATTTAGTTCACTTGCTATTAAATCAAAAATACCTTTTGATTTGTCGTTTCCAAATAAAGTAAAAGTTTTTCCACTTCCAGTATGCCCATAAATAAATAGCCCAAAATCACTAGCTAGATTTTTTTTAATTTCAGATTCATAAATTTCTTCTGTTTTCCTATCATGGTCATAAAATTTATCCAATTCGAATTGATATGGTTTGATTATACTTTTATCTAAAAGGTTTTTTCCTTTTTTATAAAGAAAAATTTTATTATCAGAAAGAAGTTCAATATTATCTTCTTTTGGTGGTTTTATTCTGCATATTATCTTTACCATTATATTTAAATATATAATAAAACTTTATAACAAAAAATAAATAACTAATAATAAAAATTGATTGCCTAAAAAATAATTATTTAATATTTTGATGATTTAAAAAAATCGTATGATAAATTATTTGTTAACATATTTTGTTTCATTGTAACAGAACAACCACCAGACTCAATGTCAGACACGTCAAAATATGTTATATTTTTTTTTATTGCAAAATTTATTATATTTATTATATCCTTGTTTTTTGAATTATGTAAATGTAGAGACAATTTATTTATTTTAGTTTCATCAATATTTTCCACTATATTTTTAAAGTCGTTAAATGTTAATGTACCACACGTATCTGATAAACATATATTATCTATTTTAAAATATAAATTA
>MDTC01273706.1_pt1 | contig 13400 bp, 22 predicted proteins | sample 811181 | NCBI WGS metagenome assembly MDTC01 (sample SAMN05326644, study PRJNA326480) | marine metagenome | isolation source: seawater | place: Pacific Ocean: North | collected 2011
ACGAAAGTCTGCGCAAGGTCGCCTTGCCCGACGGGCCAGACGTAGCCCTCAACAAAACTGGGCAGATTCATTTGCTCGACGAAGACGACAAGGTTCTCGAAACCTACGACGTTCCCGCCGGTTCCGTGCTTTACTACAGTGAAGACGATGTAGTCGAAAAAGAAGACGTTCTTGCCAAGTGGGACCCTTACAGCGTGCCCATCCTCTCGGAAAAAGCTGGCAAGATTGTTTTCGTCGACATGATTCCTGGCGTGACCACCAAGGTGGAAAAGGACGCGGAGGGAAATCGCTCCACCGTCGTGATCGAGCATAAGGAAGATCTTAACCCACGCATCGAAATCCACGATGCCAAGAACGAACTCCAGGCAACCTATCCCATCCCGACCGGAGCTCAGATAGCATTCGGCGACGGCAGCAGTATAGAAGCAGGTAGCATCATAGCGAAAACGTCTCGGGAAGCATCCAAGACACAGGACATTACCGGTGGTCTGCCACGAGTAGCTGAACTTTTCGAGGCGCGACGTCCGAAGGAAGTGGCCGATATGGCCAAGATCGATGGCGTCGTCTCGATGGCGGGGACCCTGCGCTCCAAGAAACGTCTGGTGGTGACGAACGATGAAACGGGCCAAGCCGAGGAACATCTTATTCCGCACGGCAAGCATATCGTGGTACAACCAGATGACGTCGTGCATAAGGGGCAGTTGTTGACAGAAGGCTCAAAGGATCCCCACGAAATCCTTGAAATCCTCGGACCAGCGGCCGTGCAGGAATACCTTATCGAGGAAATCCAGAAAGTTTATCGTCTGCAAGGAGTCACTATCAACGACAAGCACTTGGAGGTGATCATTTCTCGCATGCTCTACAAGGTGCGCATCACCGAACCAGGGGACTCCGAGTTCTTCTGGGGCGACCAAGTGGATCGCTTCGAGTTCTTGAACCAGAACGAGGAAATTCAGGACAAAGGGGGCAAGCCAGCGGAAGGCGAACCTATCCTGCTGGGCATAACCAAAGCCTCTTTGGAAACGGAAAGCTTTATCTCTGCCGCCTCCTTCCAAGAAACCACTCGCGTGCTTACCGATGCATCAACCTTGGGCAAGTCCGATTACCTCAAGGGCTTCAAGGAAAACGTAATCATGGGGCATCTCATACCCGCCGGCACCGGCCTGCCCAAATACCGCAATCTGCGAATTGACACCTTGGGCACGGAATCGTCCAAACAAACCGGTTCCAAAGCCGGATGAAATCAAGCATCACTTGCTTTCGAACTAGATAATAGGCTTGAATCATTTATAATTAAAGTTATCAACGACCCCTTTTTTCCAATTCCCACAGCGATGCCTACTATCAACCAACTCGTTCGAAAGCCCCGAAAACGGGTCAAGACCAAGAGCAAGTCTCCAGCGTTGAAGGCTTGCCCCTTTCGCCGAGGCGTATGCGTGCAAGTTACCACTCGTACGCCCAAGAAGCCTAATTCAGCCATACGCAAAGTAGCTAAGGTTCGATTAACCAGTGGCATCGAGGTCATTGCTTACATCCCAGATGAAGGTCACAATCTCCAAGAGCATAGTATCGTGCTCCTGCGAGGTGGTCGAGTGAAAGATCTACCAGGTGTGCGCTATCACGTCGTACGCGGTGTTCTTGATTGCCAAGGGGTCGAAAAACGGCGGCGCAGTCGCTCCAAGTACGGCGTGAAGAGACCTAGGGAAAAATCATCGTCCTGACCAGAAGGCAAGGACGAGGAGCCTCTTTAATAATAATATACCCATTTAAACTTTTGGAGTAATCATGTCACGGCGAAGGAGAGCCACCAAGCGTACACCAACGCCCGATCCAAGATACAACAGCACGTTGATCGGAGGATTAATCAACATTGTGATGCGGAATGGGAAAAAGTCCATAGCCCAAAAGGTCATTTACGCCGCGCTCGAACGCCTTAGTGAGAAACTGGGCAAGGGCAATCCTCACGAATTGGTATTGGCAGCCTTGGACAACGCACGACCAAAGATCGAAGTGAAGAGTCGGCGCGTGGGTGGAGCCACCTACCAAGTCCCGCTAGAGGTTTCCTTCGAGCGACAGCAAAGCTTGGCCTTTCGCTGGATCATCGCCGCCGCCTCAAAACGCAAGGGAATTCCCATGCATGAAGCTTTGGCAAACGAATTGATCGATGCCTACAACAACACTGGCACAGTCGTGAAGAAAAAAGAAGAGACTCACCGCATGGCGCAAGCGAACCGGGCTTTCGCTCACTTGCGCTGGTGAGGTCTTTCCGATCTCGAACCATCTTAAGGTTATTCCCGCATTGTCATGAGCTTGACTGAAGAATTGTCGTCGAAGAACTCGGCTAATAGAGCCACTTCGCTGGAGCACACGCGCAACATAGGTATCGTCGCTCACATCGACGCCGGCAAGACCACTGCCACCGAGCGCATCCTTTTCTATTCAGGAGTCGTCCATAAGATGGGTGAAGTGCACGACGGAAATGCCGTTACCGACTGGATGGAACAAGAAAGAGAGCGTGGCATTACCATCACCTCCGCCGCTATTTCCTGTCATTGGAAACCTAGCGAGGGCCCTTTCGATGGTATTAATCACCAAATCAATATCATCGATACCCCCGGTCACGTGGACTTCACCGCCGAGGTGGAACGTTCTCTGCGCGTTCTCGATGGTGCTGTCGGAGTGTTTACCTCGGTGGAGGGCGTACAGCCCCAATCCGAAACTGTCTGGCGGCAAATGGACAAATACGACGTCCCCCGCATTGCGTTCATAAACAAAATGGATCGGGCGGGCTCCGACTTTCTCACTGCCATCGAAAGCATGCGAAAAAAGCTGGGGGCTAATGCCCATGCCCTCTGTTTGCCTATCGGTGCCGAAGAAAACTTCAAAGGCATCATCGATTTGGTCAAGCTCAAGGCATATGTTTATGACGAGGAGGACGATACCGGCATGGCATTCGAGGTCACCGACATCCCCGAAGACCGCAAAGACGAAGCCAACGAGTACCGTGAAAAGCTCATCGAAGCTATTTCGGATTTTGACGACGATGTTGCGATGAAGTTTCTCGAAGGTGAGGAACTGACGGAAAATGAAATCAAGCTCGGCATCCGTAAAGCTACTTTGTCCCTGAATTTTGTCGGGGTCATTCCCGGCAGCGCGCTTAGGAACAAAGGCTTGCAGACCTTGCTCGACGCCATCGTCGATTATCTCCCCAACCCACTCGACCTCCCTCCCGCTCAAGGCCAAAACGAAGAGGGTGAGCCCGTTGAAGCATCCCCGGACGACAACGCCAAACCCGTCGGCCTCGCTTTCAAGCTGATGACTGACCCGTACGTCGGCAAACTCGTGTTTTTCCGCAATTATCAAGGTACCCTCAAAAAAGGGTCTTCTTTATATAATCCGCGCACCAGAAAGACTGAACGCGTCAGCAGACTGATGATCATGAAGGCCGATGATCGGCAAGACATCGAAGAAGCTTATTCCGGAGACATTTGCGCCCTCATCGGTATAAAGAACGTGGTCACAGGAGACACCTTGTGTGACCGTGATCTAGACATACGTCTCGAACCACCCACCTTTCCGGAACCCGTGATCTCAATGTCGATCGAGCCGAAAACCAAGGCCGATCAGGAAAAGATGTCCACCGGTCTCCAGAGACTGTCCGAGGAAGATCCCACCTTCACTGTTACCAGCAATCAAGAGACTGGCCAAACCATCATCGCGGGCATGGGCGAACTGCATCTTGAGATCATTCGAGATCGGCTCTTCCGTGAATTTAGTGTGGAGGCCGATGCCGGACGTCCGCAGATCGCATATCGCGAAACTATTCTCGGAAACTCACAAGGAGAAGGAAAATTCATCCGCCAAAGTGGAGGGCGGGGACAATATGGTCACGCCATCGTGACACTTGAACCCAACGAAAAAGGGGAAGGAATCGAAACCATCAACAAAATCGTCGGTGGCGCCATTCCACGAGAGTACATTAAGCCAACCCTCGATGGTATAATCGAAGCAGCAAACAATGGAGTCGTGGCTGGTTATCCAGTCATCGATTTCAAGGCCCACCTCATCGATGGATCCTTCCACGACGTCGATTCATCGGAAATGGCCTTTAAAATGGCGGGGATCTTTGCCTTCAAAGAAGGCATGAAAAAGGCTACCCCCATCCTCTTGGAGCCCATTATGAAGGTTGAAGTTTCCACACCCGACGAGTATCAAGGCGAACTTATGGGAGATCTCAACCGAAGGCGCGGACAGATTCAAGGCATGGAAACCAAGGGCGAGCTTTGCAACATTCAAGCTATGGTCCCACTCGAAACCATGTTCGGTTACTCCACTGACATGCGATCCTTGAGCAGCGGCAGAGCCAACTATTCCATGGAACCGTCCCATTTCGAACAAGTTCCCAACAGCCTGTTACAGGATATCGTGGAAAAAAATAGTCGCGCTCCCGCTCGCTCTTGATTCTATTTGACCTCGCAAAAGGACTCGCCCATGCCAAATCAACGCATACGAATAAAGCTCAAAGGTTATGACTATCGCGTCGTCGACCAGTCCACTGCCGACATCGTGGATACTGCAAAACGCTCAGGCGCTCGGGTCAGTGGGCCCATACCATTGCCCACGCGTATCGAAAAATACACCGTGAATCGTTCTCCACACGTCGATAAAAAAGCCATGGATCAGTTCGAAATTCGCACACACAAGCGGTTGATTGACATCATCGAACCAAACGTTCAAACCATCGACGAACTGAAGAAGCTCAATCTTCCCGCCGGTGTGGACATAGCAATCAATGTCTAATTTCTTTATTTCCTTGCTCCTAAAAACGGTTCCTATACATTAACCTGTTTTCTTTACTTCACGGTAGCTGATTAACCCATCAGCCGGCGGGGAAGCCATTTTGAACAACACCTCCACTGATGAGTTTCGCCCTATTAGGCAAGAAAATCGGTATGTCTCAAGTCTACGACGAAGAGAACAACGTCGTTCCCGTCACCGTAGTGGAAGCTGGGCCCTGTGCCATCGTTCAAATCAAGACGACGGAGAAAGATGGTTATGCCGCCGTACAAATTGGATACAATCCTGATTTCAAGAAAGCGTCGAAGAGCAAACCCCTTGTAAGTCATTGCAAAAAGCATGGTGTGGAACCGCAAGCGGTTTTAAGCGAATTCCGCATTGCCGGTGATGAGGAATATGTAGCCGGTGGATGCCTCACCGTAGAAAAATTTGAGGAAGGTGAGAAAATTGACGTTATCGCCACCACCAAGGGAAGAGGCTTCCAGGGTGTTGTCAAGAGATGGAATTTTAGTGGTGGTCCGGCCTCTCACGGATCCATGTTTCATCGCCGCGGCGGGTCATATGGCCTTTGTCAATGGCCTGGGCATGTCTTCAAGAACAAGAAAATGCCAGGCCACATGGGGGCTAAAAGTCGCACTGCCCAAAATCTGCGCGTGGTTAAAATTCTTCCCGAAAAGAATCTCATCTTGGTCAAAGGCAGCATTCCGGGTCACAACGGTTCACTGCTTACCATCCGTCCGGCTATAAAAACAAAGAAGTCCGCTTAAGAGATGAAACTAACCGTTTACAGCCCAGACGGCCAAAGCCACAAAGAGCAGAACTTCGAGGGCTTCCCCACTTTCGATGATGAGAAAAAGGGTGTTCTTGCCGTGCGCCAAACGGTACTTGCCATCCAAGCCAATCGTCGACAAGGAAATGCCTCCACCAAGACTGTGGCTGAGGTTCGGGGTTCCGGCAGCAAACCCTTTCGGCAAAAAGGAACCGGTCGTGCCCGGGCAGGCAATTGGCGCTCCCCCATTAGACGTGGAGGAGGGGTGGTTTTTGGCCCCAAACCGCGCGATTTCAGCCAGAAGATCAACCGCAAGACCAAACTGCTCGCCATGCAGCGAGCGTTGTTTGATTCCGCGGAGGAAGGGGAAATCTTGGTGATTGAGAAAATCGAGATGGTAGAACCCAAAACCAAGCTCATGGCTCAAGTGATCGACAAAGTGGCTCCCGAAAGTAACCGCATCCTCTTGGTGGATGACACCTTCGAACGCCATGCCGCCTTGGCAGCGCGTAACCTTCCCGGGATTTCTATGCGCGACACGGCTAGTTTGAATGTCTTGGATTTGGTTTCGTCGGATCGCGTTATCCTAACCCTTCGCAGCATCGATACACTGTTGGCTCGCCTCAGTCGAAAAGTCTCATGAGTCAACCAGTGGAAATATTGCTCGAGTCCGTGTTGACCGAGAAAGCCACACAGCAGTCGGCCAATCTCAACCAATATGTCTTTCGTGTCCATCCCAAGGCGGATCGTCGTTCCATAAAGACCGCCGTACAGGAAGCCTTCGGCGTGACCGTTCGACGCGTGAACGTGCTCATCCGCAAACCCAAAGTGAAACGAGATCGATTCCGCCGCAACAACCTGAGTGTTAAAAGCGGGATGAAAAAAGCCATCGTCACCCTAAAGGAGGGGGACAAGATCGATCTACTGTAAATCTTTTCGCTTTCGTTCGTCATGCCAATTGTTCACAAAAAACCGGTGACGCCCTCGCAGCGCTTCCATGTCCAAAACAAACAGGACGTGTCGAAGAAACGCCCCGAAAGGAAACTGACCAAGGGGCATCATCGCAAGAAAGGACGCAATTCATACGGTCGCATCACTTCTCGCCGTCGAGGAGGCGGCCACAAGCGTCTCTACCGTAAAATCGACTTCAAGCGAGATAAATTCGGGATTCCCGCCACCGTCAAGGACATCGAGTATGATCCCAATCGTTCCGCTAACCTCGCCTTGGTCTTTTACGCTGACGGAGAAAAACGCTACATTCTTGCTCCCAGCGGATTGAAGGTCGGCGGCATTGTGATAAGCTCGAACGAAGCCGTTGCCTTCGACCCCGGCAACGCTATGCCCCTTTCCGTCATCCCCCCTGCCACGAGAGTACACGCCATCGAGATGCAACCTGGCTCAGGAGCCAAGCTCGTTCGAGCCGCCGGCGTTGGCGCTCGACTGATCTCTGTGGACGGTGATCGCGCTACTTTGAAAATGCCCAGTGGAGAAATACGAATGGTGAACTCTCGTTGTCATGCAACCATCGGGATAGTTGGAAATGGCTCTCACCAAAATGCGGTGATGGGCAAGGCTGGGCGTAATCGCTGGAAAGGTCGCCGGCCGCGAGTGCGTGGCGTAGCAATGAATCCCGTCGATCATCCCATGGGGGGTGGAGAAGGGCGTACCTCCGGCGGCGGTCATCCAACTTCTCCATGGGGTCAACTTTCAAAGGGTTATCCAACTAGGTCGAAATCCAATCCAACCGATGCCTTCATTCTCGTTCGCCGAAATGGACGGAAGTTAAAAAGCTGAACTCGCTTAGAAGCAAAACATTATGGCACGCTCGGTAAAAAAAGGTTTTTTCGTCGACTCGGGATTGATGAATCGAGTTCGAGCCGCTCAAACCACGGATGATCGCTCACCCATCAAGACATGGTCTCGTCGATCCACCATCACGCCAGATTTCGTTGGCTTGAACTTTCTCGTCCACAACGGCAAGAGCTTTCTTCCCGTCTACGTGACCGAAAACATGGTTGGCCATAAATTGGGTGAGTTTTCACCCACGCGCAATTTCAAGGGTCATAATCCCCACACGCAGAAATAACGATGGACGTCCAAGCATACGCCAAAGCCGTGCGTATTTCGCCCCAAAAAGCGAGAGAGGTTGCTCGTTGCCTGTCTGGATGCAAAGCTGAAGAAGCTTTGGAAACTCTTCGTCTCACACCAAGAAAAGCAGCTCGACTTTTGGCCAAAACCCTCCGTTCGGCCATGGCCAACGCCGAGAACAATCATAATCTTGCCTCCGAATCGCTCACCATACGCACCGCAATAGTTGAGAAAGGTCCAGCCTTTCGCCGACACCGCGTTGCTTCGCGAGGGCGGGTGCATCCGTACTACAAAAGGACGAGCCATCTTCGTATCGTCCTGACCGACGAATAAGGCGACCGCCGCAAAAGGAAGAAACAAATCAAATGGGACAAAAGGTAAATCCGACCGGCTTTCGCCTCGCGATCCGCCGCAACTGGGATTCTCGTTGGTACGCCAACAAGAAGGATTTCCCCATCCTTCTTTCCGAAGATTACCAAATCCGGAAGCTTCTTGAAAAAAAGCTTCGGTTTGCTTCCGTACCTCGAATCGTGATCGAGCGAGCTTCAAACCGCATCCGAGTGACTCTACACACGGCGCGTCCGGGCATTGTCATTGGGCGCAAGGGGCAGGAACTCGACAGTCTCCGAAAGCAATTGAACAAGCATATAGGCAAGGACGTCAAGTTGGAGATTCAGGAAATCAAGAAACCCGATCTCGTTGCTTTTTTAGTAGCAGAAAACGTTGCCCTACAACTTGAACGGCGCATCGCATTTCGCCGAGCCATGAAGAAAGCTGTGCAAACCACGATGTCCATGGGGGCCGAGGGTGTTCGTATCCAATGCTCGGGACGCTTGGGAGGAACTGATATCGCCCGCACCGAACAGCAACGAGATGGTCGCGTTCCTTTGCATACACTTCGCGAAAACATCGACTACGGTTTCGTTGAAGCCAACACGGGGTACGGCAAAATCGGCATTAAGTGCTGGATATGCCTAAAAGACGAGGATCGCACCTTCTAGTCAATTGTTGCCATGCCTAAACTTCTTCCATCGCGTACCAAATACCGCAAGGTTCAAAAAGGTCGCCTACGCGGAAAAGCCCAGCGCGGAGCTAAACTCGCCTTCGGGACTTACGGCATACAGGCCTTGCGGGCAGGCTACATGACTTCATCGCAAATTGAATCCGCTCGCGTAGCCATCACTCGTCACCTCAAACGGAAAGGCAAGGTTTGGATTCGAGTCTTTCCTCACAAACCCGTGACTAAAAAGCCGGCCGAGACACGCATGGGCAAAGGGAAGGGACCGGTGGAAAAATGGGTCGCCGTAGTAAAACCCGGTCACATCCTCTTTGAAGTGGCCGGTTGCACCAGCACGGTCGCGCGAGAAGCAATGAGCTTGGCCGATCGCAAATTGCCTTTCCGTTGTCGTTTAATTTCTCTTGAAGGAGCTGCTTGAACACGCTTCGAGGAAAATGAAAAGCACCCAAGTCAGAGAACTTTCCTTGGTGGAACTGGAGAAGAAGCTACGAGACGTGGGGAAAGAGCTGGTCGACCTTCGTCTGCGCAAGCAGGCTGGACAGGTGGAGAATTCCAGCCTGCTTTGCAGTTTGCGAAGAGACATTGCACGCCTAAACACCATCAGGATCGAAAAGAATGCCCAACCGCGAAATGAAGCCGAGAATCTCTCCGAATCAAAACAATAAGCACCGATGAACGAGCGCAACCGCAGAAAAGAATTGGTCGGGGTGGTGACCAGCAACACGGGAGACAAATCCGTCAAGGTTACTTTTGATTATAAGATTCCCCATCCTTTGTATGGTAAGGAAATCAAACGTAAAACCTCCGTACACGCTCATGACGAAGACAATGTCTGTAGCATCGGCGACAAGGTGCGTATCATGGCCACTCGCCCCATCAGCAAGCTTAAGAGATGGCGCATCGTCGAAATCCTGCAGAAATCGCCACGGACACCTAATCCTTCAAGCTAGAAGATGATCCAACTACTCAGCAGACTTGAAGTCGCCGACAATACCGGGGCAAAGAAGGTACGGATGATTCGTCGACTTGGACAAAACAAGAAGTCCGCCTCGGTAGGTGACGTCATTGTTTGCCACGTAAAGGAAAGTTCCACCGACGCCGCGATCAAGAAAGGTACCGTGGTTCGAGCTGTCGTGGTACGGACCAAAGCCCCAATTCGCCGCCGTGACGGAAGTTATCTGCGCTTCGATGAAAATGCCATCGTCATCATCAACGATGATGGTACGCCCAAGGGCACTCGCATCTTCGGTCCCGTAGCTCGCGAGTTAAGAGCCAAGTTCATGCGAATTATTTCCCTTGCTCCGGAGGTACTCTGAAAATGGCCAAGCGGATCAAGCGTGGAGACGAAGTTGTCGTCATAAGTGGTTCTCACAAGGGAAAGCGAGGGAAAGTTCTCGAAGTTCAGTTAACTCAGGAACGAGTATTGGTCGAGGGCGTCAACTTGGTGAAGAAGCACCAACGCAAAACTCAAGAAAACCCCGAAGGCTCCATTATCGAGAAAGAAGCCTCTATCCATTGTTCCAACGTCATGTCAGCCGAGCGCCACGATGCCCGCGTTAAAAAAGCATCTTAAGAACACTTGTAAGAAACACCGGGAAAATTTCACTGTCATGAACACGCCATTATTGAGTCAAATATATCGGGAGGAGATTATTCCCGCCATGCTCAAAAATCAGGCATATTCCAACGTGCATCAGGTTCCCCGCCTTGAGAAAATCGCCATTAACTCCGGTTTCAACGCCTCCATGGAGAAATCCGCCATCGAGGATCTCCGCAAGGACATCGCTTCCATCGCCGGACAGCAACCGGTGGTGACCAAGGCTCGCTTGAGTATCTCGAACTTCAAGGTTCGCCAACACATGCCGCTGGGAATCAAAGTTACTTTGCGTGGACCGACAATGTATGAATTTCTTCATCGTCTCATCGCCATCGCTCTGCCCAACATTCGTGACTTTCGCGGTGTTCCCGCTAAATTCGACGGGCAAGGCAATTACACCCTCGGCGTGACGGATCATACGATATTCCCGGAAATCCACATCGAACGCCAAAGAACCAACATCGGCATGGACATCACTTTCGTAACCAGTTGCTCGAGCGATGCAGAAGGCCGAGATTTGCTCGAACAGTTTGGCATTCCCTTCCGCAAATCCTCCACCGATGCGGCTTGATCGATTCGAATAATTCTTCTCTACATCTAATCATGGCAAAAAAATCATCCATTCAGCGCAATTTGAAGCGCATCCGCATGGTGGAAAGATATGCTGCAAAACGAGCATCCCTCAAAGCAATCTTGGCGAGTCCCGAAACCAGTGACGAAGATTTTTACCTAGCCCAACGCAAACTGGCCAAGTTGCCGCGCAACTCCAGTGCGATACGAATTCGCAATCGTTGCTCGGCCACAGGGAGATCACGGGCCTACATTCGTAAGTTCGGTGTCTCTCGCATAACTTTTCGAGAACTGGCTACCAACGGGAGGGTTCCCGGGGTAACCAAGTCTTCTTGGTAGAACTGGGGAAACAATACATCATGTCTGTACATGACACCATAGGAGACTTCATCACCGTTATACGTAACGCTGGCAGTGTGGGCAAAGACATTTGTTCATATCCGCATTCCAAGTTGAGGGCGGGCGTAGGTCGCATCTTGAAAAAGGAGGGTTTTATTAAAGGTATCCGTGAAACCGATGGCGATTCCAGCTGCAAGCAACTTGAAATCGAGTTGAAATACGTGGATGGCGTTCACGCTATCGCTGGGATCAAACGGGAGAGTAAGCCCGGCTGTCGTCGTTACTGCGGATACCATGAAATTCCACGTGTATTGGAAGGCTTGGGCGTCGCCATTCTGAGTACTCCAAAAGGTGTTTTAGACGATGTAACAGCTCGCCGTGAAAAGGTCGGTGGCGAATTGCTTTGTAGTGTTTGGTAGGAGTTTTTATCGTGAGTCGTATAGGCAAATCACCCATTCCCATCCCTGAAAACGTCGAGGTTTCCGTCTCTGATGTACAGGTTTCCGTGTCCGGGCCCAAGGGTAACCTCTCCAAGTGTTTCGAATCTTCCGTCAGCATCGAAGTTTCCGATTCGCAAGTGGTTGTATCCCCAAAGAGTGACTCGCGTCACGCTCGAGCTATGCACGGTACCGTTCGCTCGATCGTAGCAAACATGGTACTGGGCGTCGTCGAGGGCTTTTCGAAAAAATTAGAGATTAACGGTGTTGGCTTCAAGGCGATCATGAAAGGGGATGTCCTAGACATGGACCTTGGATACTCTCATCCGATTGAGTATCCGATTCCGGAGGGGATTCAAGTGACGATAGCCGACAACGTGAAGTTAACGGTGGAAGGGGCGGACAAACAACTGGTCGGAGAAGTTGCCGCCAAAATAAAGCGTTTCTATCCAGTCGAACCCTACAAAGGTAAAGGCATTCGAATTATCGGTGAATACGTGCGTCGCAAGGAAGGTAAGAAAACCGCCTGAGTCAACCGCCATGAAGCTTCAAAAGAAAAAGCAATTGTTGCAAAAGCGCCGCTGGCGCATTCGCAAAAAGGTGCGCGGCACCACCGAACGCCCTCGTTTGGCAGTTTGCTTCACCCACAAGCACATTCACGCCCAGTGCATCGACGACCTTTCAGGTAGCACGCTTACCTATCTATCTACGGTATCGAAGGTTGCCAAAGGCAATTTACCCAATGTAGAAGGAGCCACGGTTTTCGGAAAACTGTTTGGAGAAAAGGTAAAAAACACCGGCATCGAGAAAATCGTTTTCGACCGTTCTGGTCGCAAGTACCATGGTCGCGTCAAGGCTTTTGCCGATGCCGTGCGCGAAAACGGAATAGAGTTCTGAGGCACCTACATGAGAAGTCCCCGAAACAACCGCCGCGAACCTGAAGTAGAAGATGATATCTTCGACAAGGTCGTTTTCATCAACCGTTGCGCAAAAGTCGTCAAGGGCGGACGACGGTTCAGCTTCTCCGCACTAGTGGTATCAGGTGATCAGCAAGGTAAAGTAGGCATCGGTTACGGCAAGGCCAAGCAAGTTCCAGAAGCTATTCGAAAAGGCACCGAACAGGCGCGAAAGCGGATGAAGGCCGTTCCTTTGAGCGGAGATTCCATACCCCACGCCGTGCTGGGGCAAGCCGGCGGCGGGAAGGTTCTTTTGCGTCCTGCCAGTCAAGGTACCGGCGTGATTGCTGGTGGCGGTGTTCGAGCGGTGCTGGAAGCAGTCGGCATCAAGAACATCTTGTCCAAATCCCTTGGTTCCAACAATCAACTTGCCGTCGTCAACGCCACTATGGACGGACTGAGTCAATTGCGCACAGCCGCCACGATCGATGCTATCCGCAACTCCGATCAAAGCCAATCCCAAGAGTCTTCTCAATCAGAGGAGGACACCTCTGAACCGGTCGAGGAAACGGTAGTTCCCGACAATGTCTCTCCCACTGAAGAATCAATCCTCGAACAGAAATCCACCTCTGATGAAACTTGATCGTATTCCAACCGCCGGAAACCGGTCTTCCCGAAGGGTAGGGAAAGGGCGCGGCAACGGGCACGGCAAAACCTGCGGGCGTGGCCACAAAGGAGCCGGTCAGCGTTCGGGATATGGCACGAAGGTTGGCTTCGAGGGCGGTCAAATGCCTTTGTACAGGAAACTACCCCGGCGAGGTTTCAACAATTCTCGATTCAATCGAGAAAAACTTGCGTGGGTTAACATAGATCAACTGGAGCGTTTCGA
>MDTC01032896.1_pt1 | contig 13398 bp, 8 predicted proteins | sample 811181 | NCBI WGS metagenome assembly MDTC01 (sample SAMN05326644, study PRJNA326480) | marine metagenome | isolation source: seawater | place: Pacific Ocean: North | collected 2011
ATCGCCATTACCGCGCAGAACCATGGTTTTGCCACCGATGATGAATCCCTTCCCGATCACACTGAAGTCACTCACATCAATCTCAACGACCAAACGGTCGAAGGCGTCCGCAGCACCAAGGACCCTGTTTTCTCCGTCCAGCATCACCCTGAAGCCGCTCCCGGACCCAACGACGCGAAGAACTTCTTCGGAGAATTCGCAGATCTCATTGAGGCGTCCAAGTAACACGCATCCCAATTTTTTAAAATGAATACCATCATTTGTGGTCTCCAATGGGGAGACGAAGGCAAAGGCAAGATTGTTGATTTCCTGACCGAAGACGCGGATCTCGTGATTCGCGGGCAAGGAGGAAACAACGCCGGGCACACCGTCATCGCAAACGGAAAGAAATACGTCCTCCATCTCATTCCGTCAGGAATTCTTTGGGGTGACAAGCAATGCGTCATAGGAAATGGCGTGGTCATGGATCCTATCGGGCTCTGCAAGGAAATCGAAAGCCTCGAAGCCGAGGGAATAGCAATCACACCGGCACGTCTCTTGATCTCCGACCGCGCACACGTTGTTCTTCCTTACCACCGTGAACTTGATGCCGCCCGTGAGATGTCTCTTGGCGATAAAAAGATTGGTACAACCAAACGCGGCATCGGTCCGACCTATGCCGACAAAGCCAACCGCATCGGACTTCGCCTCGCCGACTTCCGAGATCCCGCGATTGCCAAAGACCTAATTACCACCCGTCTTCAAGAGGCTAATCGCACCCTCGCATATCACGATCTCCCAACCTTCGAAACCGAATCAGTTTACGCTGAGCTGGAGGCGGCTATCGATCGCCTTCGTCCACACTTCACCAACGTCATTCCAGTCGTTCACGAATCCTGGAAAAAAGGCGAAACCCTTCTCTTTGAAGGAGCGCAAGGAACCTTCCTCGATATCGACTTTGGGACTTATCCTTTCGTCACCTCGTCCAACACGACCTCGGGCGGAGCATGCACCGGATCGGGAATTCCACCGCACGCCATCGACAGCGTGGTGGGCGTCTGCAAGGCTTACACCACTCGCGTGGGCTCGGGACCTTGCCCGACCGAAAACGATGACATCAGTAAATTCTTCCATGACCGTGGGATGGAATTCGGCGCAACCACGGGACGCCCTCGTCGCTGTGGCTGGCTCGATACCGTCCTCGTGCGATACGCCGTCATGGTCAACGGCATCACAGACCTTGCCATCACCATTCTCGACGGACTTGATGAACGTGAAACGATCAAGATTTGCGTGGGGTATGAAATCAATGGAGAGATTCACCAATTCCCGCCCGCCGAACGCGAATACTGGGACGTCATTAATCCAGTCTATCAGGAAGTTCCCGGATGGCAGTGCGATACCACAAAATGCCGGACCTGGGACGAACTTCCCGAACTTGCAAAAGCTTATCTGACCCGCATCGAAGAACTCACCGGAGCTCCCGTAAAATATGTGGGCGTCGGACCTGATCGCGAACAAACCATCATTCGCTAACGACTTACCTCAACCAATATGGGCGACAACTCGCCAAACGATATCCCCCGCCATCTGGCTGTCATTATGGACGGCAACGGACGCTGGGCGAAATCCCGGGGACTCCCACGAAAAGCCGGACATCGCGCCGGTGCGGAATCGGTTCGAGAAGCGGTGGACTATTGCAACGAAGCCGGGGTCGAGTTTCTCACGCTCTATGCTTTCTCATCCGAAAACTGGAATCGCCCCAAAGCCGAGGTTGACGCCTTGATGAAATTGCTCGAGCGTTTCCTGAAGACAAAGGCGCGCGAGATCGCCGAAAAAGACGTGCGTCTCACCGCCATCGGAAAGACGGATCTGCTTCCGGAATCCTGCCGGAACGAGCTGAACAAAGTCATCGAGGAAACCAAGAATAACAAAGCTCTCACTTTGATCCTCGCCCTTTCCTACGGCAGCCGGGAAGAAATCGCGGACGCAAGCCGCCAGATCGCGCTCAAGGTTCAATCCGGCAAGCTTTCTCCGGATGATATCGATAATGACACAATCTCCAAACACCTCAACACCGCCGAGTTCCCTGATCCCGATCTCCTTATCCGAACTTCCGGTGAACTCCGACTTTCCAACTTCCTCCTGTGGCAGTTGAGCTACGCCGAAATCTTTATTTCTTCGAAGAACTGGCCCGACTTCCGAAAAAGCGACTTCCAGGAAGCCGTGAAAAATTATTCTCGCCGTCACCGCCGCTTCGGGAGAGTTTAGAGCCCAGCCCCATTTCCATTTGAACGACACCCCGGAAAATACCCTGCTTCTGGTCGATCCTGATCATGACTATCTGGATTGGGCGACAAAGCACCTTGCTGCCGACGGGTTGAAAATCCTCCGCTGCGATAGTGCAGACAAAGCGCTCAAGGTAATCGATAAAATTTCCGTCGATCTCGTCATCTCCGATATCAAATTGGATCCATTCGACGGAGTAGAACTTCTCTCCAAGATACGCGCGCACTCTCCGGACGCCATCGTGATGTTGACCGCGGTGTCTCCCTCCACGATTCAGATCATCGAAGCGACCCAAAAAGGGGCCCACGATGTTCTCAGAAAAGAGTCTGTCGGATTCGAACTTAGAAAAATCGTCGAGTCAGGTCTCCAAACCATCGATCAACGACGTGAACTAGGTCCCTCCTCCCGTGAGCTTCCAGGCTTGGTTGGCAAAACTTCCATCGTCGGTGTTTCCCGCCCGCTTCAGGACGTGATGAAAATCGTCGGCCGGGTTGCCCGCTCCGACGCTCCGGTTTTAGTAAGCGGCGAAAGCGGCACCGGCAAGGAACTCATCGCCCGCGCGGTGCATGAATACAGCCCGCGCCGAAAGAAGGAGATGCTCGTGATTAACTGCGGAGCCATCCCGGACAATTTGCTGGAATCCGAACTCTTTGGCCACGAGAAAGGTTCCTTCACCGGCGCGATCGCCAGACGCCCAGGCCGTTTCGAGGATTGCCACGAAAGCACACTCTTCCTCGATGAAGTCGGGGATCTGCCCCCAAGTGTTCAAGTGAAGCTTCTGCGCGTCCTTCAAGATGGCACCTACTCTCGGGTCGGAAGCAACGAGGTTCTAAAAAGCGACGTCCGCATTGTCACTGCGACCAATAAGGATCTCGCTTCCGAAGTCTCCGCCGGACGGTTCCGCGAAGACCTGTATTACCGCTTAAATGTCGTTGAAGTCTCCCTTCCTTCATTGAGAGAGAGACAGGAGGACATTGGAATCCTAGCCGAATTTTTCCTCGATCGCATCGCACGAAAAAACGGCACCGCTCGGATGAGGCTGACCGGCGAAGCTGTCGAGCATCTTCAAAAACACAACTGGCCCGGCAATGTCCGTGAACTCGAGAACACCATGGCCCGGGCCTGCGCGCTCTCACTCAATGACATTCTCCTTCCAGAAGACATCCCTCTCGGACGAGGTCCCTCAACCGGTGGAGGAACCCTGACTGACTCTCTTGCTGTCCTCATCGAATCGTCAGCAAAAAACGGACAAAATGCCTTGAGCTTTGCTCGAAACGAGTTGATTCGCCACGCTCTCGACCAATCGGAAGACGACCCCAAGGAAGCAGCCCGTCTCTTGGGCGTCTCTCTTCCCACCCTTCGCAAATGGATGCCTTCTGAAAGTGATGTCTGATTTAAGTGACCAGCCCCTCATTGCCGATCGCTTGGCCAAGCTACGCGATAAGTCCTGCCCATCCCATGAATTCCGGCAGCATGTCTCGGATATTGCAAAACTCTTGGTCCTTCCCGCAACTGCAGGTTTAGCCACTGAGCCAACCAAAATCGAAACTCCTCTTCAGGAAATGACGGGCCAACGGCTCTCCCGCCCAATCGTTCTCGTTCCAATCTTGAGAGCCGGCCTTGGACTCAGCGATGCCTTTCATCGGATGATTCCAGAAGCTTCGGTCGCCCATTACGGAGTGGCCCGAAACGAGGAAACCTTGGAACCGGAGATCTACCTCGAAAAGTTCCCCCCCAGAATGGATGAGGCCGAAGTAATCATCCTTGATCCTATGCTCGCCACCGGAGGCAGCGCAGTCGCGGCTCTGGACGGACTCAAAGAACGAGGAGCCAGGCACCTCCACTTTGTCTGTCTCGTCGCGAGCCCCGAAGGGCTGGCACGACTAAAGCATGATCATCCCGAGGTCATCATCACCTGCGCAACCATCGACGATGGGCTCAACGAGCAAGGATATATCGTTCCTGGACTAGGCGATGCAGGCGACAGAACCTTTGGGACACTTTGAACATTCCATTTTCACGATTTGCCGTTAGAATCCAATCGTGATCAGACGAATCTTGCTCGGTTTACTCTTCCTCGGCTCAATGTCGTGGGGACAATCCGTCAACTGGTCAAAAATCGAGTCCAGCCCGGACTACCGAATCGCCGAGGAACACCTCGCGGATGCCCTTCCCAACCTAGCCATCCCGATTCTAGAAAAGCTTCTCGAGACTGAAGGACTCGACCTTACAGCAAAATCATCTCTCCTTTCCAAGCTCGGAGAGAGCCAATTGAGAGCACAAAGGCACGAAGCCGCCCTTTTAACCCTTGCTGATCCATTACTGGTCGAATTCAGCGCGGCTCACATTTGGCGCGGCTACACCTTGAGTCAACTCGGTCACTATCTGGAAGCGATTGGTTCCTTCCAAAAAGTAGACCGGGAAAGTTTGATTCCGAGGGCCAAGCTACAGATCGCCATCCTCAACATCGCGATTGGCAACGATGACGCTGCCTTGACTGAACTTGAGGATCTTCAGGAAACCGAAGATACAGAGATCGCAGAGGAAGCCGCGCTTCGCCTTGTTTCCCTCTTACTATCATCCGGTCGACTTGAAGAAGCGGAAGACAAATTGTCATCTCTCAACCTAAGTAATCAACGCTACAATTCTCATCGGCAGTTTTTGCAGGGGCAACTTGAACTTGCAAAAAAGAACCGGATCGCGGCCGTCGGAATTCTTCAAGCACTTCTGAAAAAAACCGAGGAAGAAAACCACGGATTACCATCACCACTTGTCCACGAACTGCATCTGGCTCTTGCTGATAGTTTGGCTCTCGGCGGCAACACCCAGGAGGGAATTGAGTCAATTTTGATTACTCTTGGGAAATTCCCCGACTCACCAAGACTCGCTGAATTATTCCAGCGTCTCGACCAATGGATTACCCAGAGTGAATCCAGAGAGGTCAGCCAAAAGCTCAATGAGTGGGTGACTCAAAGTGTTCCCCAACCAATTTCCCTTCCACTGTTGGGAGCACCAGAGGGCGAATCGGCATCCACCCTGACCTACCATTACACCAGTAATCGCTTCCTCCTTCCCCGGGCAGCATTCGCCCTGTTGATTTTGGCCAAAGAAAACCTCAAAGAACTCGAAAGTAAACCACTCGGATTGGCTCAACTCGAGAGTTTGCAGATCATCGCGCCTTCCTCCCACCCGGAGATTAAAAGCGAGGCTCTCACAACCTACGGATTAGCAGCCCTCGCTGATCGCCAATTCGAACAGGCTTTCCAAACCTTTGCTTTCTTGCGACAAAAATCCCCGTCACTCCGCAGTCAATCTACTGCCAGCGCTCTGATGGGAAAAGCCGCCTACGCACTTCTTAATAAAAGAGTGGCAAGCGAGGCCTTTCTTGATGCCCGATCACTCGCCGACGAAGCAAAGAACGAAAAACTCGCCCGCCTCACCGCTCTGAATGCCGGCATTTGTTTACTGAGCATTGCAGATTCCGAGGAGCTGGATGAAATCACCTCGCGTCTCGAAGCAGGAAGCTCACGCGCCGATTTGCTCCTTGAGCGGGGACTGCGTCTCTCAGACATTAATGATCCTTCTGCCCGGGCTCTTCTCGACGACTTCCTCGCCAGTTACCCCGAGCACCCGCGCATTGACGAGGCTTCACTCTCGTTGGCCGAAAGCTACCTCTTCTCGCTCCCAAGAAAAACCTCCCTAGCCCGAGAGCAGTTAAAACCTCTCAATTTCGATCTCGATAATCAAGCAGATCTCGCAATCCGGCGCATCCTTGCATTCCTGCAGATGGACGAGGGAATGGAGTTCGTTGCTGAGTTCCTCAAGAAGTTCCCGGGTCATCCATTCGCCCCCAGAATTGTTTTCCAGCAAGGCCGCGCCTATCAACGGACCAACGAACCTGGCAAGGCCTACCAGACCTACGAATCCTTTCTCGCGACTTACCCCGAGGACCCCCTGATAGAGGTGGCCCGGATGCAAAGTGCCATTTCCGCCCTGGCAACAGGAACTGACGCTTCGAAAGCAGACGCGCTTAAACGCTTCGAGGAATTGATCGCCACCAAAGGTGTCCTCGCTACCGAGGCTGCTATTCTTCGAGTCCGATTGTTTATCGACCAAGCTGAACAAGACAACGCCCTCGATGCCGTTAAAGAAATCTTGGAAAAGAAAAACCTTACCACCAGTCATCGCTGGCGGGCGCTGGTTTTGGAAGGAGAAGCCCGCTATCAGCTCAATGATGACGAAAACGCGTTGAAATCATACTCCCAACTTCTCGCCCTGAAAGACATCTCGATTGGCACAAGAAACCGGGCCAGCTTTCTCAAAGGACGCAGTCTGAAAAATCTCGACCGGCTCGATGAAGCCTTCGAAACATTTTACGCTGTGGTCAATCGACAGATCGACACGGAGCGAATGAGCGACCTGGAATGGAAGTGGTTCGACGAGTGCGGCAAGGGAGCACTCAAGCTTCTCGAAGAAAAACGACAATGGACTGGCGCCATCAAACTTGCTGAAAAACTCTCACGAAGTGGAAGCCCTTCCGCTCAGGACGCAGCTGATCGCGCCAAACGACTGCGTCTGGATCATTTTATCTGGGACTAGAAGCTGGCGATTCCACCGATTCTCTCTCGAAAATCGCTCGACAGAAAGCCCGAATCGGTACAGCTTAACCCACAATGTCGAAGCCGAAGCTATTCATTCCCGGACCTGTTGATGTCGCCCCTGAAACCTACGCAGCGATGGCCGGAGACACCATTGGTCACCGAGGTTCAGATTTCGAAGAACTTTACGCCTCGATCCAACCCGGCATTCGACAGGTCGTCGGCACCTCCCGCCCGGTCTTCTTCTCCACTTCCTCCGCCTGGGGCGTTATGGAAGGAGCCATTCGTAATCTCGTTCAGAAAAAAGTACTCAACCTCTGCTGCGGAGCGTTCTCGGATAAATGGTACAGTGTAGCGCAAAGCTGCGGCAAGCAAGCTGACAAAATTCAGGTCGAATGGGGAGAATCGATCGCCCCGGAAGCAGTCAAAGCCAAACTCTCCGAGGGGGGCTTCGATGTCGTCACATTGGTGCACAATGAAACATCAACCGGCGTCTTAAACCCGCTGAAGGAGATCGCTGAGGTCGTCAATGCTTTCGAGGATGTCCTTCTCGTCGTCGACACCGTTTCTTCGATTTCCGCAATGCCCATCAATTTCGACGAACTCGGAATCGATGTTCTCCTTGCCGGCGTACAAAAGGCTTTCGCTCTTCCTCCCGGATTGTCTGTCTTCATTACCTCTGACGCAGCCCTAGAGAGAGCTGCCCAGATCAAAGATCGTGGATACTACTTCGACTTCTGTGAATTCGCCAAGAACGACGCCAAGGACAACACTCCTTCCACTCCGGCGATTCCTCATCTTTATGCCTTGCGTGAGCGCGTAAATGTCATGCTCGAAGAGGGCCTCGATCATCGCTACGCCCGCCATCAGGAAAACAATGCCATGGTGCATGCCTGGGGCGCTAAGCACGGTTTTGAACTACTCCCCGCCGAGGGCTTTCGCTCGAAGTCACTTTCCTGCTTCAAGACCCCGGAAAATCTCGACCAAGCCGGTTGGATCAAGGCCGTTAAAGAAAAGCACAACCTCCTTATCAATGGCGGATACGGGAAGATTAAAGGAAAAACCTTCCGTATTTCCAACATGGGAAATGAGACGGCAGAAACGATGCAGGAACTCCTTGACGCATTGGACGCGGAGCTCCCTGCATTCTTGTCATAGGGGAATTTCCAACATCTTGCGGTAATACTGCAAGACAAAGCCTTGTGGATTCGTTCAGGGAACTTGAAACATTGGATTATTGAGATACATCTTGTGCTGAAATTAGCAGATGTAATCAAGACTTCATTCGAGTTCTCAATCCCATGAAAGGACAAATCACACTCGCCCTTCTGGCAACATGCCTTCACCTCGCCGCGGTTGACTTCAACCGCGACGTTCGGCCTATCCTCTCGGACACCTGCTTCAAATGCCATGGACCGGGCGAAACCAAGGGAGACCTTCGGCTCGACAAACGTGAAGCCGCGTTGGACGCCGGAGTGTTGTCACCCGGGAATGTCGCCAAGAGTGAATTCGTCGCCCGCCTCAAATCCAAGGATCCCGAGGATCTCATGCCTCCTCCCAAGGCAAACAAAGCCCTCACCCCTGAACAAATTAGGACTCTCGAGACCTGGATTGCCGAAGGAGCTGAATATGATGACCACTGGTCTTTCGTTTCTCCGAAGCAGGAACCGACCATTAAAGACTTGGACCACTTTATCGACCGGCGCCTGAAGACGGAGGGACTCAACCCCCAACCTGAGGCCGACCGGCGAACCCTTATTCGCCGGGTCACTCTTGACCTAACCGGATTGCCTCCCACTCCCGAAGAGGTTGAGGCCTTCGTCAATGACACCTCGCCGAAAGCCTGGGAAAAGGTCGTCGACCGCCTTCTCGCATCCGAACATTACGGAGAACGAATGGCTCTGGCTTGGATGGATGCCGCCCGCTATGGCGACACCAGCGTGATGCATGCCGATGGCCCTCGCGACATGTGGCCCTGGCGCAATTGGGTCATTAATGCCTACAATTCAAACAAGCCCTTCGACCAATTCACGCTCGAGCAGATTGCCGGCGACCTCATTCCCGATGCCACGGTTGATCAAAAAATCGCCTCCGGTTTCAATCGTAACCACGCTACCAGTGACGAAGGAGGCGCATTTGCCGAAGAACTCCGAGTCGAGTATGTTGCTGACCGGGTGCAAACCACTGCGAATGTCTGGATGGGACTCACCATGGAATGTGCGCAATGCCATGATCATAAATACGATCCCATTACCCAGAAAGAGTATTTCCAGTTCTTCGCTTACTTCAACAACACCACTGATCCCGGCATGCAAACCCGCAACGGCAATCAGGCTCCGCTAGTGGAAGTTCCCAACAAGGATCGGGACGGTAAATTAGCTCAACTACAGAAAGAGATCGCCGAAGCTAAGAACAAGATCGAAGCCCATCGGGCCAAGGTCTCCCAACTCCCAGAATTCAAAACCTGGCTAGAGAAATCCTCTTATAAAGCCAAATCCTCGGGACAATCCAAACAACCCAAGAATCTCGCCCATTGGTTTCCAATCGACGCAACACTCAAGGAGTTCCGCGATGGTGTCACCGGAAGCGCAGTCGTTGCCGAACGTGGGAAATTTTCGGTGGGTAACCGGGAGAAATCAAAAGCCCTGAAACTAAATGGTGGTCACAGCTTCAAGACTGATGCCCCAGTGAACCTTGAGCATAATAAGCCTTTTACTTTCAGCGCATGGGTGAAACCAAATGGGAAAGCCTCTGGAGCCATCTTCTCAAAAATGGATGACAAAGCCTCCTATCGTGGCTTTGATTTCTGGACTGAAGGCGGACGGATCGGCACACACATCGTCCACAAATGGGGATCCAATGCCCTAAAGGTTATTTCAGCCGACGAACTCCCACAAGGGGGGTGGCAGCATGTGGTCCTGACTTACGATGGCAGCCGCAAAGCTGCCGGAGTCAAAATCTACATCAACGGGAAACTCTCTAAAAACCAAGTCCAGGCTGACAACCTAAGCGGGACCATCATAACGTCGCAGCCTTTTCGAATTGGAAGCAGGTCCACAAGCTCGCGTTGGAAAGGAGAACTCGATGATCTTCGGATCTACCATCGCGCTTTGCCTCAATCTGAAATCGCCGCAACTGCGATAGGAGACCCAATCGAAAACATTCTTGCCACTCCCGCCAATCAGCGGAGCAAAAGCGATATGAAGGTTTTAATTGCCCGTTATCTTGGCGGCGAAGACAAGACCTTCAAAAAACTCACGGACGCCCATCAAAAGATTCTCAAACAAGAGGCCGACTTGAATAAAAAGCCCGTGACCTCGATGATCATGCAGGACAATCCCGAAAACAAAATGCGCATGACCTTCATTCTCGACCGAGGTGCCTATGATTCCCCCAAAAAGGATGAAGTGATCAAACCCGGAACTCCGGATGCGCTCCCTGAAATGCCAAAAGATGCTCCCCCAAACCGTCTCGGTCTCGCCAAGTGGCTAACAAATCCCAATCACCCTCTCACCGCCCGAGTCGCGGTTAATCGCTACTGGATGATGCTCTTTGGAGAGGGACTCGTGCGTTCCGTGGGCGATTTTGGAGCCCAAGGAACATCACCCACTCACGCCGGATTGCTCGACTGGCTGGCTGTCGATTTTGTGGAAAGCGGCTGGGATGTGAAGCGCATGATCAAGCAAATCGTTTCCTCCAAAACATACCGGCGCAGTTCCCGGCTTGAATCGCTTCATCGTGAAAAAGATGCCGCCAATGAGCTCCTTGCCCGAGCACCACGATTCCGTCTTCAGGGTGAGTTTATCAGGGACCAGGCTCTCGCGGTGAGCGGCCTCCTCACCAAGGAAGTCGGAGGAGCAGGGGTGAAACCTTATCAACCGGCAAACATTTGGAATGAAGTCAGCCTTAACGGAGGGCTTCGCTATCGTCAGGACAAAGGGGAAAAGCTCTATCGTCGTTCGATGTATACCTATTGGAAGCGCAGCTCTCCCATGCCCAACATGCTGATCTTCGATGCCCCAAGTCGCGAAAAGTGTGTCATTCAACGCCAGAGGACAAACACTCCACTGCAGGCTCTCGTTACCTTGAACGATCCACAATTTTTGGAAGCAGGACGAGTCTTGGCTCAACGCTTGATCAAATCTGCAGACCGTGCCCCCGCAAAGAGAATCGATCTCGGATATCGGCTTGCAACCTCACGCCCAGCAGCAAAGCGAGAAGTGGAAATCCTCACCAGGCTCTTAAACGCCAACCTTGAGAGATTTCGGAAAGATCCGGAGTCGGCAAAGAAATACCTCGCTGCCGGTGAATCTCCTCGCGACGAATCCATCGACCCAGCCGAGCACGCCGCCTGGATGGTGGTAACCCAAACCATTCTCAATCTCGACGAAACACTGACACGCAACTAGCCATGAATTATTTCAATCCACTGACTGAATCACGTCGTGAATTTCTTCTTCGGTCCGGTAACGGACTCGGGGCAGCGGCCCTGAGCACCCTTCTTAACCCCGGCTTGATTGGTTCGGCCTCAGCTTCGGAAGAAGTTTACGGCGGTCTCCCCGACCTTCCTCATTTTCCGGGAAAGGCAAAGCGAGTCATTTACATGTTCATGGCCGGAGGTCCAAGCCATATCGACCTCTACGACTACAAGCCGATCCAACGCAAACTACACGGGACCGAACTCCCCGATTCCGTTCGTCAGGATCAACGGCTCACCGGCATGTCCAGCGGACAGAATTCCTTTCCTTGTGTCGCCCCCATGTTTGAATTTGGCAAATTCGGCGAACATCAGACCTGGGTCAACAAGGACCTCCTTCCCCACACCGCCGGGATTGTCGACAAAATCACCATCATGAAGTCACTTCATACTGAAGCAGTGAATCATGATCCGGCCATCACCTACATCAACACCGGCGCCCAACAACAAGGCAAACCCTCCCTGGGAGCGTGGCTGAGTTACGGCATGGGAACGATGAACCAAAATATGCCAGGCTATGTCGTCATGATTTCCCGCGGCCGAGGTCAACTTCAAGCTCTCTACGACCGTCTCTGGGGAAGCGGCTTTCTTCCCGCCAAGCATCAGGGCGTCAAACTCCGTAGTGCCGGAGAACCAGTCCTCTACCTCAAAAACCCCGAGGGTTTTGATCGCGAAGCCCGCCGGGGCCAACTTGACAGCCTCAAGGCACTCAACGAGTTGAATTACGACAAATTCGCCGACCCTGAAATACAGGCCCGAATTTCCCAATACGAGCTTGCCTACCGGATGCAGGCCGAGGTCCCCGGACTCATGGACATTGAAGGTGAGCCTGAGAAAATCAAAGAACTCTATGGCCCCCAAGTCGACAAGCCTGGCAGCTTTGCCCGCAACTGCCTCCTCGCCCGCCGCATGGCTGAAAAGGGGGTCCGCTACATCCAACTCTTCCACCGTGGATGGGACCAGCACGGCTCACTTCCTTCGAAAATCCGTCAGCAATGCGAGGACATTGACCAACCGGCCGCGGCACTCATCAATGATCTGGATCAACGGGGCATGCTTGAAGACACCCTGGTCGTCTGGGGTGGTGAATTCGGCCGCACCATTTACTCACAAGGTAAACTCACCAAGGACAACTACGGACGGGACCACCATGGTCGCTGCTTCTCCATGTGGATGGCCGGGGCCGGGGTCAAAAGGGGCTTCGAATATGGAAAAACCGACGACCACAGCTACAACATCGTAGAGAACCCCGTCCATGTTCGCGATCTTAACGCAACCATCCTGGACCGTTTAGGCATTGATCACCGGAAACTCACCTTCAAATTCCAGGGGCTCGATCAACGACTGACTGGCGTAGAAGAGGAAGCACACGTCATTAAGGATATTTTGGCCTGACCCTTTCCTCTTAAAAACCGTAATCCCGCCCTCGCAAGCTTGAGTGGGGTTATGGCGAACAGAGAGGGATTTTTCCTCGGTAGGCAGAATAAGATTTCAGGAAGTTTGGAGAGGATGAGTGCTCATAAAATGTTTCCTCCGCTTTTCATTTTTACTTACGGCTAGCATCGATCAATTCCTGATAGTGTCTCTTTCTCCACTTATGGAATTTTCTCCAATGGACCGCGTTTTGCCAGACTACCCTTAACAATATAATGTTAGCTCCTATTACGCATATTTGAACAAGCCAAATGTCAAATTGGCTCTCCCCGGCTTCAGGCCCGACAACAAAAGCCATAAAATTCAAGAAAGCCAAAACCAAGATCACAACCGATCCATAAATACCGGGTGAAGTTGGTTTCCAGGTATCTGAACCACATTGATTACAGGTATAATACGCAGATTCCCGCCCTTTCAAATGATGCTCCGTATATTCCCTACAGACCGGGCACCATGGCTCGTTGGGATTTCCCATTTTCGTTTTCATTCTACTACCCCCATCAATTCAGCCCTTATCTTAAAATAGAACAAAGGAATATTGAACATTATAAAACCGTTCTTTTCTTACAATCGAACGCGGGGAAGCCCTCAACCGTGATCTTGTTCAGCTCATCGGTGAAC